>Ga0208015_1000072_pt1 | contig 68633 bp, 53 predicted proteins | sample 26BtaG_FD_184101 | JGI IMG/M metagenome (GOLD analysis project Ga0208015, IMG submission 184101) | Marine viral communities from Cariaco Basin, Caribbean Sea - 26B_WHOI_OMZ_CsCl (SPAdes) (version 2) | ecosystem: Environmental > Aquatic > Marine > Oceanic | place: Caribbean Sea: Cariaco Basin... | reverse complement strand
GGGCTTCTACCAATACTTGGATCGGCCGTTCTTTCATCCTATCTGAACCTGTAATGGTAATTCCTCTTCCTTCCTGTGTCGCAAAAAAAGCAGTCAAAAATCGCATTGCCGTACCAGCATGGGAAATGTCAATAAGATTTGATGCCGATTTTAATGCTTTTTGCATCACTTCAGAATCGTCGGAATTGGAGATATTATAAATCTTTAATTCCGGATAAAGTGCTTGCAACAATAATAATCTATTGGATTCACTTTTTGAACCAGTGATGACTATTTTTGGAGGATTTTCTACAATGGTAGATTTATGTAGAGCTAACAACATGGGATTTACGATTTACGATTTTTGATATACCATTTACGCCTGCCTGTTCTCAGCTTTTGCGGAGGCGGGATTTATGATTTGCGAAAATAGAAAAGCTATTCCACAATGGAACACAAAAGAGGCACGAAGTTTCACAAAAATTTGTGGATTATTGATTGATTATTTTTGATTTAGGATTTAGGATCTACGCCTACCCTTCCTCAGCATTTGTAGAGGCGGGATTTACGAAAGCAAAAAGTTATTCCATAAACTTTGAACTTCTGAACTCTGAACTCTGAACTCATAACTCATAACTCATAACTCATAACTCATAACTCATAACTTAAAAAAATCATTTCAACTTCTCATTCCCATGATGCCTATCGTGATCACGTTTTGTTTTTTGGTCCATCTTTTTGTCGAAAGCCGCCTGCAGATCAATTCCTGTCTGATTGGCCAAACATAAAACGACAAAGACCACATCTGCCAATTCCTCACCAAGATCTTTGTCTTTGTCACTTTCCTTTTCACTTTGTTCGCCATAGCGACGCGCGATAATCCTGGCCACCTCTCCAACTTCCTCAGTAAGTTGTGCCATATTGGTCAACTCATTAAAATATCGGACACCATGGGTTTTGATCCACTCATCAACTATTTTTTGTGCATTTTTAAGCTCCATTTTATATTTTTTTAAGCACTACTTTTTCAGTTTGCTTTTCTGTCATCAACTGATAGAACTGCCTGAAATTGGTATATTCAGTTGGAAGAATGAAGGATTGGTTGATATCCATAGTCACTAAAAACTGTAGTATCTTCCCATTTAGCTTTGCAATATACTTAAACTCACCTGCATTTTCTTGAAATTGTACAACAGAACTTTCGGGCATGGACTCCACCATATATCCGTCAGGAATCATGACATTAATAGTATATTTATCGTTAAATGAATACACAAAATCAATTGGATATTCTCTTTTGTCCTGTTTAAACGGATTTTCTTTTGGAGCAAAAAACAACATTGGTGTTAAAAATACTTTATCTCCAATTTGCTCTATCCCGCTCTTCAGATTATAATCATAAACGTAAATAATTGGATTATCTACATTTTCCATATCAGTAATTTCATAATTTGACACTTCTATTTCGCCCTTATCCTTTTCAATGGCCATCAATTTTTCTTCGGTATTAAAATTTTGATATTTACTCCTAAAGTTCTTGGCGGCAAATGAGGTCATATAACCCCTTACCTTACCTTCAATAGAAAGATCGTCATTAATTTTTGCACTTAAAAAGGTATTCTCTTTTACGACCTCTTTAGGTTTCAGATCAAACCATGCAGAACTACCAGACTCTCTTATAATCCGCCCTTGCCAGTTAATAGCTCTCACAGGAAGCACATTCGGAGTTGCATATTTGTCGGTTGCATCCAAAATAATGACATCATTGAGAACTTCTACTGCGGCAACAACATAATTAAAGCTGCCGGTGGCAGGAAATAGGGGAATATCATTGCTTCTTGTACTAATCAACATCGGATTGGCATTTATTTTGGCATAACGCAACATTGCGGTGAGCATTAAATTAATATCGGCCACATTACCCACACCATCTTTATAGGCCTTTCTCACACCGTTATCTGTGGTGTATCCATTATAATCATTCCACTTAACTTTTGATTTTACAAAATTATAAATGAGGTTTATTTTTTCTGAATCATTTGTGACACCGTCGATCAATGCAGAAACATCCTGTTCAAAATAATTGGTCTGATTCAATTGCGCTCCAAAATCTTTGTCGTTGAAAATTGTTTTTGTCACATCATCCCAGGTGGAAGCATAATTGGTAATTTGACCTCCGGGGTCTTTAGAAAAAGCATATTCCCATATTAATTTTGTTCTGTATGTATTTAGATTACTCACAAAGCTTTCACTTCTAAGTGCCGGAATATTGGATAATTTTATTTCGGTTTTATTCTCTCTGAACTCCCATTTTCTTGAAGAAAAAGTTGTAGCTGAAACGCCACCAGCTTCTCTGCTCTTACTGCGAATTTCCTCAGTTCGGTTCACCTGACTTTCATTGATTTTTGGGATATAGACCGCTCTCGGATTAACATATCTATTAAAATTATAGAACTCAGGTATTCTTACGTACATATCCAATTCCTTTATTGGAATTCCATATTGCAAATTAATGTCGCCAATACTTATGTAAGGAGAAATAATCTTATATTCAAATTCTATGACGCATCCATCTTTAATATTGGGCATGGTGAACTTTGAGGTTTTCCAATATTTATTGTTTTTTTCGTCAAAAATGCCATCTTTCTTTAATTTGGTCTCCTCTATCTTTCCGTTCTCCAAAGTATAGGTAACTGCCTTTAAATTACTGACACTTTCGCCTTTTGATCCAGCATCTCGTAATTGGATCTCTTCGGTAGCCCAATCATAACCATCTTTATTATATATTTTTATGCGTTTATACACCTCAGTAACCTGCACAAAACCTTCATTTTGCATAAAATTGTAATAGGTTTTTTGATTTAGGTATAAAACGGCTGCATTCGCCTCAGGATCTCCAGGATATACGGTTTCCTGAAGTTCTTCCTTCGATACTTTACCAAATCGGTAATCTTGGGCATAGGTCCAGTTAAAGGCCAAAACAATAAGTAGGTAGGTAATTTTTTTCATGGGGCTAAGATTTTTTTATGAGTATAATTCTTGATTGATCTTGCTTAACAACTTCTAAATAAAAGTTTCTGAAGTTTTCATAATCTTCCTTGGTGTAATCACCTTTATTTAAAATAAAACTGCGTTTAAACATTAAGGTATGATCGTCGTTTTTAGTAATGGAATAGCTGTATTTTCCGAACTTATTTTCAATAAGAACGTCATTTTGAAGTGCTTCAATCTCAAAGTTTTCCGGAATTGAAATCACGTATTCATCCGTATCATGATAACCACGTGCTATTTGGAATGGCAGTTTTCTATCTCTATAACGTGTTGGCACTTTAGAAAGCACATTGAAGAAATTAGGGCTCAACAATAATCTGTCGCCAGTTTTGGATGCATATTTTTTTGCGGTCAGCTCAATGTCTTCCGTAAACCTTATCATGTCCTTATCATTACTGTACTTCATTGAGAGTATATCTACATTGCTGATATAGTTCCAATAGTCCTTGTAATGAAGGGTTTGATCTTTTAAGGTCCTATTTTGGATTCCCTCGTGATAACCATATTGGGTACCGTAGGAATTTAAATTAATTTTAGCTTCAATATCACCCTCTTCTGTCAAGACGATATTTGCCTTGGTATCCAACAGGTTTTCCTCAGCAGTATAAACTTTTGTACGGACAATTTCGCCACCATCTGGCCTGATCACAAAGACATTTCTGTCGTCAGTAAAATTGGCATTATACCCAAATGGCGAAGTTTGACTCGTGCATTCCAACCAGATATTTGTTCCTTCATAAGGTAGATTTAAAATAACATGGTTTGATTGCCCAAGAAAAGAGGCAAAATCCTTATTGATATCTACAAGATTGTTCGGAGATGCATAAACTCTTGTATAATATGATTCCACCCCAACAAGGTCCAGCAAGGCTTTGGTATAATTTGTAAGTCCTTTACAATCGCCATATTTGACTTCATCAACTTTTAAGGCATCAATAGGTTGTATTCCACCAATACCTTCCTGTACACTGATGTATCTTGTGTTATTTTGAACATATTGATACACCACTTTAGCCTTGTCAATGGGATGGTCAAGTCCTGCAACCAAGTTCATGATTTCATTCTTGGTTTTTTCAGAAACTTGCGTTCTTCCTATCAACAATTGTTCATGCATCCATTTTCCTAATCCTTCCCAATCGTTCGAATTACCGACATAGCCTTCATAGGAGAAGTTTTTTAAGTTGAGCATGGCGTATGGCGTTATATCCTTCAAGTTAGGACTGTAAGCCTCATAAACGATAGCTTTAAGATTATTGGCTTCGTAATGGATCTCTCCTGGCTTGGATTGATTGACAACGCCAAACTCATCGAAATTGGTTTCAGATTTATTCAATTCGTTGGAAGGGTCGTAACGAAATACGTAGCGGCTATATTCAGTGCTTGTAGAAAATCCTTCTATAGGCATCCATCTCCTGATATAAGCCGTATAACTGTATTCCACCTCGGTTTCAAACAACACCGTATAAGGGTAATCAGTTGGGGTATATTTTAGATATTTGACACGACTGTCAGAATAAAGTGTGCCACCATCTACGGCGCTGACATCTTCAAAATCATTTCTTTTGATTCTTTTGATTTCCTTTCCATGGGCGTTATAAATTCGTGCTTCCATTTTTTTGATGGAAACACCTTTATCATATCCCAAAAAGGCATCGACTTTAGAGTTACCGGAAGAATTTAATATGGTGACAATCCGTTTGTTGGTATGTGCCATTTTATTGGTTGCCTTGACTTCAATATAGGAGTCGTCCCATCTTACGACGGCATTGGCATTTTTTCTTAAGGCAGAAGGGATGGTGTGGGAGTTCAATAGTTCATCCTTTTGTGAAAAGCAGAGCATAGGAAAAACCAGAACAAAAATTAAGCGGTAAATTTTGATCATGGGGCTAAGTTATATAGCTAAAGTAACCCTTTTTATGAAATATCAAAATTGTTATTCAGAATTCTTAGAATCTATAATGATAGTTACTGGTCCATCATTTAGGAGCTCCACTTTCATATCCGCACCAAATTGACCAGTTTGAACTGCCTTATTGAGATCTCCTTCCAATTGTTTTACGAAATGTTCATATAAAGGGATTGCAATATCCGGCTTAGCAGCTTTAATATAACTTGGCCTATTTCCTTTTTTGGTGGACGCATGAAGTGTAAACTGACTGACTACAATGGCATCTCCATCTACCTCCAAAAGCGAACGATTCATCACGCCATTATCATCTTGAAAAACACGAAGATTGGCAATTTTTCTGGACAGCCATTGTATGTCCTCCTGTGTATCGTCGTTGACAATTCCCAATAAAATCAGCAAGCCTGATCCGATCGATGCGACTTTTTCATTATCAATGGTGACACTTGCTCTTGATACTCTTTGGATGACTGCTCTCATGATAATCTATAGTCTTGTAGGGTGTTTAAAATGTTGATTTTGATTTTGGCTATTTTAATTTTGAAACCTTGCAGGAAGTATTTGAAACCTTGCAGGATTGCTGGTAAATTGTCAACTGAAAAATAAAAACTGAAGACTGCCTACTGAAGACCAAAAACTCATTTCACCCATTCTTCGGTGCGGTAATGCTCATCATCTCCCTCCAAAATTTGCAGATAACTTCTATAACGGGAGAATGAGATTTCATCTTTGTCCAATGCTTCTTTCACAGCGCATTGCGGTTCTTCAATATGCAAACAATTATTAAATCTGCACTTATGTTTTAATGCGAAAAACTCTGGGAAATAATCGCCAACTTCCTCCCTATCCATATCCACCACACCAAAACCCTTAATTCCGGGCGTGTCAATGATCCTCGCGCCGAAACTCAAGTCAAACATTTCCGCAAACGTTGTGGTGTGCTGTCCCTGCATGTGCTGCATGGATATTTCCTTGGTTTTCAGATTTAATCCAGGTTCAATGGCATTGACCAAAGTCGACTTCCCAACACCAGAATGCCCGGCAAACATGCTTGTTTTATCTTTCATCAAAGCTTTCAGATGTTCGATATTTTTACCGGTTACTGCTGAAGCTTCGATACATTCATAGCCAATTCTTCTATAGATGGAGGATAAGTACTTTACTTCCATCACATTCTCCTCATCATAAGTATCCATTTTATTGAAAATCAGAACCGTCTTTATGCGATACGCTTGAGTAGTTACCAAAAACCGATCTATAAAACTGGTCAATGTTGGAGGATTATTAATGGTGATAAGCAAAAACACCTGATCGATATTGGCTGCAATAATATGGGTCTGCCTGGCGAGGTTAACCGATTTGCGTACAATATAATTCTCCCGATCATGAATGGTATGGATAATTCCGGTAGTGACATTGTCCAAAACCTCCACATCAAAATCAACCACATCGCCCACTGCAATGGGGTTAGTGCTTTTGATGTCCTTGATTCTGAACTTTCCTTTTATGCGACAATCATAAAACGCACCGAGTTCAGTTTTTACGGTGTACCAACTTCCTGTAGACTTATAAACGGTTCCTGTCATGCATCAAATTTAATAAACAAAATAACAATTTTTAAGTCGATAAAGGCTATTTCTACAATTTAATATTATGCCATAAGGCTAATTGAGATAGTTACAAACAACACTTGCTTTAGTAGATTAAAAACTCAATATCTCACAGCATTTTTTATGTTCCTTTCACAACTTCCGTCAGCTTGAGCGAAGATTGCCACACTTTTAGCTACAAAAACATTTCAATCCGCTCAATATGACAGTCGTTTTAAGAGTTAAGAATTAATAATCTTTTCTTGGTGATTAATTGATTCCTGGTGAATTGCTTTAAACATTTTAAGTATAAACTCTTCGCTCAAACCATTTTGTTCACCTTCCAAGACCATATTCCCCAAAATTTCATTCCAACGCTTGCTTTGTAAAACAGCCACGTTCTTTTTCTTTTTTAGAGCCCCAATCCCATCAGAAAATTTCATACGCTTGCCCAGTATTTCAATGAGCTGATTATCTACAACATCAATCTGCGCTCTCAAATGACTCAATTCGGCATTGTATTCTTTTTCAGGATCAGATTCTTTCCTTATGCGCAAATCTTTCATAATTTGAATCAGGGTTTGAGGCGTTACCTGTTGGGAAGCATCACTCCAAGCTGCATCTGGATTTGTATGAGTCTCAATCATGAGCCCGTCAAAATTCAGGTCTAAGGCAGTTTGTGATACATCAAAAATCATATCTCGCTTTCCTGTGATGTGCGACGGATCATTGATCAAAGGCAAATCTGGAAACTTCGTTTGCAATTCAATGGCCAATTGCCATTCTGGATTGTTTCTGTACTTCGTTTTTTCATAAGTTGAAAACCCTCTGTGTATAGCACCCAATCTTTTGATATCTGCCGATGCCAAGCGCTCAATAGCGCCCAACCACAATGGTAAATCTGGATTTACCGGATTCTTCACCAGTACAATCTTGTCTGTTCCTTTTAGTGCATCAGCAATTTCTTGAACAATAAATGGGCTCACGGTAGAACGTGCACCGATCCAAAGCAAGTCGATATCATGCTCCAAAGCCAGTTCAACATGTGCTCTATTGGCTACCTCCGTTGCGGTTTTAAGACCTGTTTCTTCTTTAACCTTTTGCAGCCATTTCAATCCTAATGCGCCAACGCCCTCAAACATTCCAGGACGTGTACGTGGCTTCCAAATTCCAGCTCTAAAATAACTAACATCTGTATCTTTCAATTCTTGGGCAATACCCAATACCTGTTCTTCTGTTTCTGCACTGCATGGACCTGCAATGACCAAAGGATGATCCAATTTCAGATCATCTAACCATGTTCTTAATTCTCTCTTGTTTTCCATAATTTTTAAAATTTCCAAATTTTATATTCCCTGTCTGCCAATAGGGAATTTTATTTTTTGGCATTTGTTGTTATTGTATTCCGTTTAAAATTTCTTTGATATAATTCGTATTTTTCATTTCTGTATAAATGGCCTCAAAATCATCCTCGTGCATGAACTCCCTAAATTTTTGGAGATTGATGATGTATTCATCCAAGGTTTCTAAGACATTGACTTTATTCTGTTTGAAAATTGGCGTCCACATTTCTGGGGAGCTTTTTGCCAAACGGACGGTCGATGCAAATCCACTTCCTGCCATATCAAAAATATCGCGTTCGTTTCGCTCTTTATCAATCACTGTTTTACCCAACATAAACGAACTTATATGCGATAGATGCGACACATAGGCAATATGTTTATCATGGGCTTCAGGATTCATATAGCGGATGCGCATACCCAGATCTGCAAATAACGTAAGGGCTTTTTCCTGAAGTTTGAAAGCTGTCTTTTCAACCTCACAAATAATATTGGTTTTGTTTTGGTACAATCCATTTATTGCGGCTTTTGGCCCAGAAAACTCCGTTCCTGCGATGGGATGCGTTGCCAGAAAATTACGACGTTTTGGATGGCCGTCAATAGCTTTGCAGATTTCAGCTTTTGTAGATCCAACGTCCATGACCAAGGTATCATCTGAAACCAAATCCAATACCTTTATGATCTCATTGACTGCGGCATCTACAGGTATGGACATAATGACCAAATCCGCCTTTTTCAGATCTTCATAAGTGGCTTTGGCATCGATAACATTGAGTTCTACAGCCTCTTCCAAATGGGTTTCGTTATGATCAATCCCAAACACCTTCACCTTTTGATGGTGTTTCTTAATATCAAGGGCCAAACTTCCACCAATCAAACCAACTCCTATGATGTATATATTTTTCATTACTGATATTATGTCGTCCTTCTTGGACATTCTTCTTGTTTTCTTATTATTATTTTGATCTACAAATGGACCATCTCTCCAAGACTATAATTTTCGGATGTAATACCATTATCATTCGTTCTAACAACTGTAACTGCTAACTTCTATCTGACATCCGACAAGTGTTCCACTCATTTCACCCTTGAGATTGCTTCGTGCAAGTCTTCCAATGGCGCACATAGTGAAAAGCGTATATAGCCTTCTCCATTGCTCCCAAAAATGGTCCCAGGAGCAATAAAAATTGAATGTTCCTTCAATATCTTATCGATATATTCTTCGGCCTTTATATGTGGCGGTAGTTTTGCCCAAACAAAAAGTCCTGTTGCACTTACATCATAGGTACAATTCAATGCTGTGGCCAGTTCCCATACTTTTTGACGACGCTCTTCATAAACGCTGTTCAAACTGATAAACCACATTTTTGAACATTTCAAAGCTTCAATGGCGCCCTTTTGAATACCATAAAACATTCCAGAATCCATATTACTTTTCACCTTTAAAATAGCGTTGATATATTCTGTTTTTCCTAAAACCATTCCAACTCGCCATCCCGCCATATTAAAGGTTTTACTTAACGAATTAAGCTCCAAGCAAAAATCTTTGGCACCTTTATATTTTAAAATGCTTCGTGGATAGTCATTCAATACAAAACTGTAAGGGTTATCATTCACCACCAAAATATTATGTCTTTTTGCAAAAGCGATAATATCTTCAAAAACCTTATTACTTGCTGTAGCTCCCGTTGGCATATGTGGATAACTGACCCACATTAATTTTACTTTGGATAAGTCACTTTTTTCTAAGGCAACAAAATCAGGACACCAATCGTTTTCTTCCACCAAATCATAAAAGACGGGTTTCGCACCCACTAGTTTTGTCACAGATTCATAGGTTGGATATCCTGGGTTTGGAATCAAAACCTCATCTCCCTGATTTAAAAACGCCATGGATATATGCATGATGCCTTCCTTACTTCCCATTAATGGCAATACTTCAGTCAGCGGACTTAAGTGGACACCAAAATGTTCCTTATAAAAATCCACCATGGCCTCTCTCAACTCCGGCAAACCTTGATAACTCTGGTATTTGTGGGCTACAGCATCGTTCATGCTCTCATTGATAGCCATAATAACTCGGGATGGCGGTTCCAAATCGGGACTTCCAATCCCTAAATTTATAATAGGTTTCCCTTGGGATTTAAGTAAGTTGACTTCCCTCAATTTTTTTGAGAAATAGTATTCTTCAACAGTGTTTAATCTATCTGCAAAAGTGATCATTTTCGTGCATTTTTATATTCGCCCAAAACCTTGAAATTTTGTGCCATTATTTCCATTATTGATTTTGCTTTTTGATAATCCTGATACGCCTCAAAAGTGATATCCACAAAAAAAGCATACTTCCATGGGGTTTCAATTATTGGCAGGGATTGTATTTTGGTAAGGTTCATTCTACAATCGCTCATCACGTTTAAGACCGATGCCAAACTGCCACGTTTGTGATCTACGTCAAATTTTAAGGAAGCCTTATTAATCTGTACTTCTTGCGCTTCAGAATTGTTGGTCACAGCAACCACAAAACGGGTTTCATTCTGTTTAATGGTCTGGATACTTTCTGCGACAATCTCCAGTTCAAACAATTCTGAAGCCAATTGACTGGCAATAGCCCCTACATTTTTAAGTTGTTTCTGCCGAATCCGTTGTGCCACTTCAGCGGTATCTTTATCCTCTACCAATTTGATATGAGGATAATTTTTAAAAAATTGTTTACACTGCAACAAAGCCATGGGATGTGAATACACTTCATGGATATCTTCAATGCTTTGACCTGGCAAGGCCATTAAGTGATGTTGAATATCCAAATAATGCTCGCCAATAATATGCAATTTATTATCGTCAATCAACGCGTAATTTGGAATGATAGACCCAGCTATAGAGTTTTCAATGGCCATGATCACCGCATCTGTTTTATTGGATAAAACACTCTGCACAGCGCCATCAAAGGTCATGCACTCATCAATGTTCAATGGATTGTCAAAATACTGTAAAGCGACAATATGGTGGAATGATCCTTTAATTCCTTGTATGGCAACAGATTTTATCATGTGCTAAATCAATTTAATTTATTGTTTTTCATCATTTTTGCTGATTTTTCAAGTTTTTTGAAACAAAAAAGTCCCGATTTTCATCGAGACCTTTATATTAAATTTATTGTTCATAAATTACACATACGAAGTCTCGTCCCTTTTGCTAAAAAAGAAATAAAACCAGTTTTGATATGTATAATTAGCTGTTTGCATAATTTGATTTCGCTAAAGTAGAGAATAATTTTTATAAACAAAATATTTTTTCGATTCTTTTTATAATACAACGATTTCGTTAAATCATAACATGTGTAAAATGCTTATTTTTGGGCAAACAATTTGAATTATGTCCATTGAAGTCACTAATATTAGCAAACTATACGCCGATCAAAAAGCGCTCAACAACATTTCCTTTAAAGTAGATAAAGGCGAAATCGTTGGTTTTTTAGGTCCCAACGGGGCTGGTAAATCCACAATGATGAAAATCCTGACCACCTATATTGAAGCTTCTGATGGTGAAGCAAAAGTAAACGACTTTGATGTTCAAATAAATCCGCGCGAAGTTCAAAAACGTGTCGGGTATTTACCTGAGCACAATCCCCTCTACTTAGAAATGTATGTCAAGGAATATTTGTCATTCAATGCGGATGTTTACAAAGTCTCAAAATCCAGAATTGAAGAAGTTATTGAGCTTACGGGACTAACACCAGAAGCCCATAAAAAGATAGGACAACTTTCAAAAGGTTATAGGCAACGCGTCGGATTGGCGAACGCCCTATTACACGATCCGGAAGTGTTGATCCTGGATGAACCTACTACAGGATTGGATCCAAATCAGTTGGTGGAAATCAGACATCTGATCAAATCTTTGGGGAAAGAAAAAACAGTCTTTTTGTCCACCCACATTATGCAAGAAGTGGAAGCTATCTGTGATCGCGTCATCATTATCAATAAAGGAGAGATCGTTGCAGACAAGAAGCTTTCCGATTTAAAAGCAAACCAAGAACAAATTATTGAGGTAGAATTTGATTATCGTGTTGAAGATGTTTTGATGAACCGTTTGAAACATATCCAAAACGTCAAAAATACGCACGATTTTATATATGAATTGACCTTTTCTACCAAAGAAGATATGCGTCCAATGGTGTTTGATTTTGCGCATGATAACGGCTTAAAAATCTTACGACTTAACCAAAAGAATAAAAACCTGGAAAGCCTGTTTAGGGAGTTGACCATGGAATAAAGGCTTATTCGAAAATCAAACGTCCTTTATAATAAGTTTCAACCTCCACAATAGGAGGTTCATTTACCACAATAACATTGCCTGTACTTCTTATTTCTCCTCTTAATGATGTCTGCGGATTAAGAATCATGTCATTACTACTGCGCTGAAATATTCTGATATTTTGTGCAATTAAGTGCCGGCCTTCAAATCGAGAATCGCCAGAATAGAAACCGATTTCCAAATTCTCTACCGTCCCGTTTAAAAATAAATGGGACAAGTTATTAGTCACTACATTCAGGTTTGTGCAATTGACCTCCAATCTAAAATCGCCCACCGTATGGTATTGGTCTTCAGCTTCAAAATCTTCAGAAATCAAAGTCAAATTTGGATAGTTTAAAACACCATCACTCAAAATAGGTAGTCCTGTACTGGATCTGAGATCAGTAATATTGGGCGCACTAACGTAAATTTTAGTAATGCCATAGTCTCGTGTGATATTGCAGCTGTTATGGTCTTTTAATAGCAATACATCATCTTCTATTTTTACTTCAATATCATTCCTCAAATATTCGCCGGTCTCGACGACGACCTTATGCTCTGGTGCTTCCTTAAGGATGAGTTGCACCCGCTCAAAAACAATAATCTTACTAAACGCAGCCACAGGAACTTCCATCTGAATAATTGGTCCAGCATTCTGTAAACAATCAGGCATCACCTTGGCATTGCATGACAGAAAGACTATTGCAAATAGGATGTAAATGTATTTTTTCATTATATTTCTTTCCGAATAACTACTATTGATCAAACCATTTTTCTTCGCGCTTCAAGCTTCGTTATTCCTATATTACTTATTTTTTATTTTTATTTGTTATTACAATTCTGTCTCTCATCTATGTACTATTTATTAACCTTCACATTCGACAAATCAGCAATCAACAATCGTCAATCAGTGCTCCCCACTTCCCACTTCCTACAATCGCACTCCCACGCCAAATTCAACCGCTTCTGCCTTTGCGCCATGGGCTTTTAAGGTAATCGCACCAAAAAACTGATCTCCAAAATAGCGTTTTAAGCCTATTCTGTTATAAACTCGACCTTCAAAATCGTAAGGATAGTACACGTAATAGCCCAGTTGAGCAATTACGGATAGTTTATTAATAAACAATTCATGCCCCACAAAAACGCCTACACGTTTGTAATCTGTATCAGGATCCACATTGCGTTCTGGATAGGCCACCGAGTAGAAATAGATCAATTCCTTTAGAAACTGGGCAAAAAACATATCTGTTCCGATCTGAAATGCACTTTTCCTGTTGATGCGTTTATCAGCATAGAACGATACGTTATAAAATGGAAATTGCCCAGTACCGATGATATCGCTCTCATTGACACCTGTCCTAAAGGCAAGATTGTATTTGATCTTTTCTGTGAAATTTTTAGATTCAGTTGATGGTTGATAGTTGGGTTCTTTGCTATAATCAAATAAATAATTGGTTCCTATATTAAAAACAAACGTATTGGTGGAGTTGTTTGGAGCCCTAACATTTGCGTTGGAATAATGGATCACTGAAATCCCCGCCTGAAACCCCAAACCTTTAAAAACATTCTCTTTTTTATAATTGAGCATGAGATAGGTAGTGCTCATCAAATCCGAACCGTAGGCCCCGTTCATATAGTTGGTTTCCTTTTCGTACGGATTGGTGGTGTAAGCGATACCCTGTCCAATTCTGAAGTTAAGATTCCGTTTTAAAAAATAGAAATTGTAATGGGCATACACGCCGTAGTTCTCACCTAAAACTTGGTTTTTCATATCCTGATAGATGAAAGAAACTCCCCAATCCGGGTAATTGTAGCGACTTTCCCATGGCTTATGACCGTATGTTTTTTTGTTAAAGCTTAAAATCAGACCGGTGGGATGATCTGTGATGAGATGCGCAATATCAGGATTATGCTCCAATATGGTTCCGTAGAAATAATTGGCATCTAAGGTAAACAGTCCAGGATTCTGTTGCGCAAACAGACATGAACTCGTTAAACAAAAAACACCAACTAGAAAATACTTCATTCATTTGAGTTATACCGCAAATTTAAAAGAATAATTAAAACCGGAAGGCTTGTAGGAATCTATCTTTTTAAGTTGGTGTCTTAGATCTTAGCTTAAACTCAAAAAACTTGAGATGCAATGGTTTGAATATTATCACTTTTCCCCATAGAATAGTAGTGCAGTACAGGAATTCCGGCTTTTTGTAATTCCTTTGATTGTTGGATGCACCACTCGATACCCACTTGTTTCACTTCAGAGTTGTCCTTGCATTTAATAACCTCAAGAATCAAAGCTTCAGGCAAATCAACATGAAAACGATGAGGCAACAAGTTCAATTGCCTTTTGGTGGCAATGGGTTTTAATCCGGGAATTATCGGAATGGTGATGCCTTCTTTTCTGCATTTTTCAACAAAATCAAAATATTTCTGATTGTCAAAGAACATCTGGGTGACGACATATTCTGCGCCACTTTTTATTTTCTTCTTTAAAAAATGGATGTCACTGTCCAAGCTTGGGGATTCCATGTGTTTTTCAGGGTAGGCCGCAACACCAATGCAAAAATTGGTTTTTGAGGTATTTTGTAGTTCCTCATCAAGGTAGACTCCATCGTTCAGTGCATTAATCTGCTGCACCAAACCATTGGCGTACTCATGGCCTTCTTTTTCAGGGGTGAAATAGGTTTCAGTTTTAACGGCATCGCCTCTTAAGGCCATGACATTCTGAATACCCAAAAAATCGAGGTCGATCAGGAAATTTTCGGTATCTTCCTTAGTAAAACCCCCACATAAAATATGCGGAATAGCATCCACTTTGTACCTGTTTTGAATGGCTGCACAAATACCCACAGTTCCAGGCCGCTTCTTGACCACTTGTCGTTTAAGCAATCCGTTTTCCTGTTCTTTATAAATATATTCTTCTCGATGGTAAGTCACATCAATAAACGGCGGATTGAATTCCATTAACGGATCAATATTATCAAAAATTGATTTGATATGTTGCCCTTTTAATGGGGGTAAAATTTCAAACGAAAACTGTGTATTTCCGTTGGCTTGTGCTATATGTTCTGTTACTTTCATGTCAACTCCCCACGAAAGTGGGGATCTCTTTTTTGCCACGAATACACGAATGTATTCTATGATTTACAATTAATATTTATTTTTTTACTCTGCGTTCCTCTGGGTCTCTCTGCGAAACTTTGCGGTATAGGTATTTCACAGAGAGACACATAGCATTTCATCTTTAATCCGCTAAATTTGGGTTCAACCATTTTTCAGCTTCTTCATTAGAAACGCCTCGTCTTTTCGCATAATCTTTCAATTGATCGTCGGTTATTTTCCCCAATCCAAAGTATTTGGCTTCCTTATTTGCGAAGTAATATCCCGAAACACTTGCTGCAGGCCACATGGCCAAACTATCCGTGATTTCTACACCAATATTTTCTTTGACCTGTAACAGTCTCCAAATGGTTTTTTTCTCCAAATGGTCAGGACAGGCTGGATATCCAGGTGCTGGACGAATTCCTTTATAGCTTTCTTTGATCAATTCCTCATTAGATAAATCCTCATCAGTATCGTAGCCCCAATGATCAATCCGTACTTCCCTATGCAAATACTCAGCAAATGCCTCGGCAAGACGATCTGCAATGGCCTTGATCATAATGGCGTTATAATCGTCCAAATCCTCTTCAAATTTTTTCGCCAATTCTGCTGTACCAAATCCTGTCGATACACAGAAACATCCCATATAATCTTTTTTTCCTGAATCTTTTGGTGCTATGAAATCGGCTAATGCGATATTTGGAACGCCTTCGCGTTTATCCAATTGCTGCCGAAGGGTTAAAAACGTAACTTTTGGTTTTCCTGATTCGTCATAAATCTCAATGTCATCATCATTTATGGTATTAGCAGGGAACAGTCCAAAAATAGCTTTAGCTTTTAAAAGTTTTCCGTCGAAGACTTTTTTCAATAGTGCTTTTGCATCTTTAAATAGTTCAGTGGCTTGTTCTCCCACAACCTCATCGGTTAGGATATCGGGATATTTTCCGTGCAAATCCCAGCTTCTAAAAAACGGACTCCAATCAATAAATTCCTCCAGCTTTGTCAATTCAAAGTCTTCGATAACCTGAACGCCCAACTGATTGGGTTTAATAATTTCTGCCGTATTCCAATCGACTTTATATTTTCTGTTTCGCGCTTCCTCAATCGTGATATAATTCTTTTGTTTGCCACGTTTTAAAAACTGCTCGCGAAATTTCTCATATTCCTCACGAATTTGTTCTTTATACACGCGATTGTCTTTTTGGAGCAAACTACCTACAACAGTCACTGCCCTTGAGGCATCGTTGACATGTACGGTGGTGTGGCCATAGTTTGGAGCAATCTTAACGGCTGCATGTGCTCTGGAGGTCGTGGCACCACCTATCATTAACGGAATGTTAATATTTTTCTTTTCCATTTCTTTGGAGACATAGACCATTTCATCCAATGACGGTGTAATAAGTCCACTTAATCCAATAATATCGACGTTTTCCCTAATGGCCGTTTCAATAATTTTTTCAGGCGGCACCATCACACCCAAATCGATGATTTCATAATTGTTACATCCCAAAACAACGCTGACGATATTTTTACCAATATCATGTACATCACCTTTTACGGTTGCCATTAATACTCGTCCGGCAAACTCTTGTTTTCCATCTTTCTCGGCTTCAATAAAAGGTTGCAGATAGGCAACGGCCTTTTTCATCACTCGAGCCGATTTGACCACTTGGGGCAAGAACATTTTTCCACTACCAAATAAATCACCAACCACGCCCATCCCAATCATTAAATGGCCTTCAATAACTTCAATTGGTTTTAAGGTTTCTTGACGGGCCTGCTCTACATCTTCTATGATAAAAGCTTCAATCCCTTTAACCAAGGAATGGGTGATGCGCTCTTGTAGTGGATCATTTCGCCATTCCAAAATCTTGGCAACATCTTCCTTTTTATCACCTTTAACCGTCTCAGAAAAGTCCAACAAACGCTCCGTGGCATCATCACGTCGGTCAAACAGAACATCTTCCACATGCTCTAATAAATCCTTTGGAATTTCGTCATAAACCTCCAACATGGTCGGATTGACGATGCCCATGTTCATTCCGTGCTGAATGGCATGGTACAGAAATGCCGAGTTGATAGCTTCACGAACAACTGTATTCCCCCTAAAAGAAAACGAAACGTTACTCACACCACCAGAAACATTAGCATACGGAAGATTCTCACGAATCCATTGGGTAGCCTTGAAAAAGTCGAGAGCATTCAAACGGTGCTCCTCCATTCCTGTCGCCACCGGGAAAATATTGGGATCAAAAATTATATCCTGAGGTGGGAATTTGACTTTGTTCACCAAAATATCGTACGAGCGCTTACAGATTTCGATACGCCGTTCTAAGGTATCGGCTTGCCCATCTTCATCAAAAGCCATCACTATGACGGCTGCTCCGTATCGTTTCACCAATTTAGCTTGATGAATAAACGTCTCTTCACCTTCCTTCAAGCTTATGGAGTTGACTACCGATTTTCCTTGCACTACTTTCAATCCCGCTTCAATAATTTCCCATTTGGAACTGTCAATCATGATGGGCAATCGGGCGATATCGGGTTCTGAAGCAATAAGGTTTAAGAACTTGGTCATCGCATAAACGCCGTCCAACATGCCTTCATCCATATTGACATCAATAATTTGCGCGCCGCCTTCAACCTGATCTCGTGCCACATCTAAGGCTTCACTGTAGTTTTCGTCTTTTATAAGACGTAGGAATTTACGTGATCCTGTGACGTTGGTGCGCTCGCCTACGTTGATGAAATTACTTTCAGGAGTTACGATTAATGGCTCGAGTCCTGAAAGTGTTAGATATTTATTTTGTTTCTTCATTTTCTTTCTATTTCGCATGCATATGTATTCTCTATGACACTTTATTAAAATGCGATAATATTAAATATTTACTATCCGTTTTATCATATCAACAAGATTCCTGCCTTCGCAGGAATTTGCTTTCTGGGGTGACAACCAAGGGTTCTAATCCAGAAAGTGCTAAGTATTTGTGTTTTTTGCTCATTATCATTCTATTCATAAGGTTTAGCAACGCTGAACCTAAAAGTTTACTGCTCTAAGATGGCGATAAGTGACTCCATACTTTGGCTAATTGTAACTGTCATAATTTTGCTTTTGTACATGAGATTCCTGCGTTCGCAGGAATTGGCTATAACTATCTTAATTTTACTTTTGTTCACGAGATTCCTGCCTCCGCAGGAATTGGTTACTGCTCTAATTTGACCTAAAGTGATTCAATACTTAGCCAAACTTCAATTGTCATAATATTTCCTTTGTACATGAGATTCCTGCGTTCGCAGGAATTGGCTATAACTATCTTAATTTTGCTTTTGTTCACGAGATTCCTGCCTCCGCAGGAATTCTACGAGGTTTATAGTTTTTTGCGGTTTCTGCTATTTTTTGAATATGCTCTGGGGTAGATCCACAACAGCCACCAACAATATTGATCAATCCATCTTTCAGGTATTCTTCAATAAAAGCGTTCATTTGATCAGGGGTCTGTTCGTATTCTCCAAAAGCATTTGGCAGACCTGCATTGGGGTGTGCTGATGTAAAAAACTCTGTTTCGTTGGATAATCGTTGTAAATAAGGTTGTAATTGATCTGCTCCAAGCGCGCAATTAAATCCGACGCTGAGCAAAGGAATATGGGAAATGGACAGTAAAAACGCTTCCACTGTTTGTCCAGAAAGTGTCCGTCCAGAAGCATCTGTAATGGTTCCTGAAACCATGATTGGAATATCGAGGTCTCGTTCTTCTTTGACCTCATCAATAGCAAACAAGGCGGCTTTGGCATTTAAGGTATCAAAAATCGTTTCTACCAGTAAAATATCGACACCTCCATCAATCAAAGCTTCCACTTGCTGTTTATAGGCAATCCGAAGCTCGTCAAAGGTGATGGCTCGAAATTCTGGCCGATTGACATCTGGCGATAAACTTGCGGTTTTATTGGTAGGCCCAATGCTGCCTGCAACAAATCGTGGTTTATTAGGATTGGCTTTGGTAAATTCATCGGCAACTTGTTTGGCTATTTTAGCAGATTCGAAATTCAGTTCGTAAACCAAATCCTCCAAATTATAATCGGCCATGGCGATGGTAGTTCCCGAAAAGGTATTGGTTTCTACAATATCTGCTCCCGCCTCAAAATATTTACGATGAACATCAGCAATAGCCTGTGGCTGGGTTAATGATAGCAAATCATTATTGCCTTTAAGTGAGCTTGGATAATCTTTGAAACGTTCGCCACGAAAATCTTCTTCAGAGAAGTTATAGCGTTGCAACATGGTCCCCATGGCACCATCGAGAATAAGAATACGGTCTTGTAAAATTCGATTGATATCTGACATTGTTTAATAAACTAAATAATGTCATCAGGAAAGTGAGGAGAAAAAACACTTTGGTTATCTGTCTTAATTCTGAAACAATTCAGAATAAAGTAGAATTTAGCACCTTCTTAAATTGAGATTCCTGCCTTCGCAGGAATTCGTAAGGGTTGCTAAGGCTTCACTGGGTCTAATCCCTCTGCCTTTCGTGATAACAAATTAATAATAGTATGAACAAAGGGCGAATTTAGTGTATAAAAAATAGTCCACCAACTTTTATTCAAATAAATCTGAAGATAAATACCGATCGCCAATATCACAGATGACGGCAACAATGATTCCCTTATCCAATTTTTCGGCGATTTTCAACGCAGCAGCAACAGCGCCTCCGCTACTCATTCCTGCAAAAACACCTTCTTTTCTAGCCAGTCTATTGGTTGTTTTTTTTGCATCTTCCTCACTCACCTCAATCACCTCATCTACCTTTGAGCGATCAAAAATTCGGGGAAGATAAGCTTCCGGCCATTTACGGATGCCAGGGATTTTAGCACCATCTTTTGGTTGTGCGCCAATAATGGTGATGTTTTTATTCTGCTCTTTTAAAAACGTGGACACGCCCATAATGGTTCCGGTGGTTCCCATAGCCGAAACAAAATGTGTCACTTCACCATTAGTATCACGCCAAATTTCTGGACCGGTGGTTTTATAATGGGCTTTCCAATTGTCGTCATTGCCAAATTGGTTTAACATAAAATAGCCCTTGTCTTTTTCGAGCTTTTCAGCGACGTCTCGGGCTCCCTCGATTCCATCATCTGCGGAAGTCAGAATTAATTCCGCACCATAGGCCCTCATGGTTTTGATCCGCTCTTCGGTAGAATTCTCAGGCATGACCAACACCATTTTCACACCTAACAACTGAGCTATGAATGCTAAGGCAATTCCTGTATTCCCGCTTGTAGCTTCTACCAAAGTATCTCCTTTTTTGACATCACCACGTTTTAAAGCTTCCGAAATCATATTCAAAGCCGCGCGATCCTTAACGCTGCCTCCTGGATTTGTGCCTTCTAATTTTAAAAACAAACGGACGCCATCTTTCGAAATAATATGTTTCACTTCAACAAGTGGTGTGTTACCAATTTGGTCGATTATCGATTGACTTTGAATCATTTTTTGCGTGTGCTAATTTTTATTTCTGTTTGATAGGTGACTAACGAATTTTCAGGAACCGATTGGGTAATCCATACGTTCGCCCCAATAATGCTATTTGCGCCAATAACAATATCGCCTCCCAAAACAGTTGCGTTGGCATAGATGGTCACATTATCTTCAATGGTGGGGTGACGTTTTGTTTCCGACAGACTTTTTTTAATTTGAATGCCGCCCAAGGTCACCCCTTGATAAATTTTGACGTTGTTTTTAATGATGGCCGTTTCGCCAATGACAATTCCTGTACCGTGATCGATAAAAAAGGAATCCCCGATAGTTGCACCGGGATGAATATCCACGCCGGTTAAACCATGTACGTGTTCACTCATCATTCTTGAAATAACAAAATAGTTTAGCTTATATAGCGCATGACTTAATCTATAAATAGCAATGGCGTGAAACCCTGGATATGCCAGATACACTTCAGTTAAACTCTTGGCCGCAGGATCATTTTGTTCTATGGCAATCGCATCCAAGTCAAGTTTCTCCCGAATAGTTCCAAATTGACTTTCAAATTGTGACCATGTTTCTTCACCGTCCTCCAATTTCAATTTTGTCGCAATCTTAAGAAATGTGTCTTTTACAAATTGACGGTTTAGAGTCCGATATTCTTCATCAAATAGCATATAAAACAAGGCTTTTGTGAAGGTCTCGACAGGATCCTTTAAACAGATATTATAAGTCTGAAATTGATTTAATTGATTTGAAAGTATACTCATATGATCAATATTACGCATTATTCATGAGGGTAATATCAAAATTAATCAATTATTTACAGCAAATTATAGAATAGCTTGAACAACTGCTTTCGGCGCTTCCTTACGCGTGCCATCAAACCCATCTATGCCACTGACCGTAGTATATTTAAGCACATATTTTTTACCGGGATTGATGATTTGATACGCCGATTGGCACATTAAGGTTGCTTCATGGAACCCACAAAGAATCAACTTCAATTTTCCGGGATAGGTATTTACATCGCCAATGGCATAAATCCCTGGGATATTGGTTTGATAATCAAAAGTATCGACCTTTATGGCGTTTTTTTCAATTTCCAAGCCCCAATCGCCAATTGGTCCTAATTTTGGCGACAATCCGAAAAGTGGAATAAAATGATCTGCTTCAAGCAAGATTCTCTCTCCTTCCTGTTCTATAGTAAGACCTTCCAATCTTTTATGCCCGTGTAATGCAGTAACTTCTGCAGGCGTGATAAGGTTTATTTTTCCATGAAGTTTTAGTTCTTGGACTTTCTCAACCGAATCCAAAGCGCCTCTAAATTCAGTACGTCTATGAACAAGCGTTACTTCTGATGCGATATCCGCCAAAAAAATACTCCAATCTAAAGCGGAGTCACCACCTCCAGAAATCACCACTTTCTTATTTCTATAGATTTCAGGATCTTTGATGAAATAGTCCACCCCTAAATCCTCGTAATAGGCGATATTATCAATCAATGGCTTTCTCGGTTCAAAGCTACCCAAACCCCCAGCTATAGCGACAATTGGCGCATGATGCCGAGTTCCTTTGTTAGTGGTTACAATAAAACTACCATCTTCTTGCCTTTCTATAGTCTCTGCGCGTTCACCCAAAGTAAATCCAGGTTGGAATTGCTTGCCTTGTTCCAAGAGGTTATTCGTCAAATCTCCAGCCAAAATATCCGGCACTCCCGGAATATCATAAATGGGCTTTTTAGGATATAATTCTGAACACTGCCCTCCAGGTTGTGGCAAAGCATCAATTAAATGACATTTGAGTTTCAATAATCCTGCTTCAAAGACGGTGAATAATCCTGTAGGTCCAGCACCTATTATTAATATATCTGTTTTAATCATGTTATTTGCTTATTAAAGTTTCGGTAATTTTGTTGAGTGCATTCACTTTTTGCTCAAAATTGCCTTTAATTGTTTTTCTGTATTGGTTTAAATTTTCTACCAGAATATTGACATCGTCAGGAATGACTTCTTCAAAAAACTGACGTAAGCGTTTCGCTGTAGTGGGCGATTTCCCATTGGTGGAAATGGCTATTTTAACATTGCCTTTTGTGACAATACCTCCTAAATAGAAATCACAAAATTCAGGGGTGTCTGCGACGTTGACCAATAGATTGCGGCTTTTGGCATCGTTATAGATTTTTTTGTTGACTTCCACATTATCAGTTGCTGCGATGACCAAATCTTTGTCACATAAAAAAGACGCGTCATAAGCCGTATAGATTAAGTTGATGTTGAATTGTTCCGCGAGTGCTTTCACCTCATCCCTGAAAAAAGGGGCCACCATTTCCACATTGGCGTCGGGGCTCGATTTTAATAAAAATGTGAGTTTTTCCAAGCCAACATTCCCACCACCAACAATTAAGGTTTGGATTTTATGCATTCTTAAGAAAATAGGGTATAAGTTATTTCGTTCCATTTTTAAGCTGTTATGAGTTGTTGGTTGACTTCTGTATGTATAGAATTTAGCTTGACCCGCTGGTTAACAACTTCGCCAATGACGATGATTGCGGGATTGGATAAGTTCTGCTTTTCGACGATACCATAAATTGTTGAAATGGTTCCGACACCAAATTTTTCGTTTTCCGTGGTGCCATTTTGGATAATTGCCACTGGAGTATTTTGCTTTCCTTCCGAAGAAAACACGTCGACAATTTCGGACAATTTGCCCATGCCCATTAAAATGACCACCGTTGCTGTAGATTGCGCGGCAAGTTTGACATCCTTTGATAATTGGTAGGATTTTGTGGTGCCAGTTATCACCCAAAAACTTTCAGATGCACCTCGTTTTGTTAATGGAATCCCTTGGTAGGCAGGCACCGCCAATGCTGATGAAATGCCAGGAACGACATAGGTTTCTATTCCATAGTGTCGCACAAAATCAATTTCCTCAGCACCACGACCAAAAATAAAAGGATCGCCACCTTTTAGTCGGACTACGTGTCCATGGGATTTTGCCCTGGCCACAATCAAGTCGTTGATTTGGTTTTGTTCGTAGGCATAACAGCCCTTGCGTTTGCCCACAAATATGAGTTCTGCATTTGGGGAAGCATAGTCCAACAAAACTACGTTGATCAAGGCATCATATAAAATGACATCTGCAGATTCTATCGCTTTGATGGCTTTAATGGTGATGAGTTCTGGATCTCCTGGACCTGCACCTACTACGGTTAATTTTGGTGTTTTCATGTTTGTGGGTTTAAAATTGACAGGTTTTCCTCCTTCGGCGGACAAGTAAAAACCTGTCAGGTTTGTTTAAATAGTTATGGCCTGTTTTTGTTTTCTAAAAGCTCTTGCTTTATCTAAAAACACCGTTGCATTCTCAATGTAATTTTGGGCGAAAGCTTGCGTTGGAGCATTCTTTCTTATTTGATAAATGACTTCCGAAAAGCTAGTTCCCAAATCAATTTTTTGGGATTCAACAAATTCAGCATCAAACTGACTTATAATTCCGGCTTGGGTATTTGTGACAATGTCTTCTGAAATTAATAGTGCCTTTGCCGCGTTAACCATGGCCGTGTAGGCTAAATAAATGGCATTGGAATACACTTTATGTCCTAAAGCTTCCTTGGCGTTATCAATTTTTTCTTCACTTTCCAAAAACAAGGTTTCAATCAAATCGATCATCACCCCTGCACATTCTCCAATTCCAATGGCTTTTACATAATCTTCATTAGTCCCCCAATCAATAAAATCGTCTTGAGTTAAATTGGACACATCTGACAAGTCGGTTAAAAGGTTATAAAAGTATTTTTCGCCTTGTGCCAAATAATAATCCAAAAAGGACTTCCCATGGGCATTGGCTTCAAAATCATTTAAAATACGACGTAAAGCCTCTGGCCCTCTCTTACTCGGTACTTTCACCACTTTATCGGCATACACTCCTTTTCCGTTGCCCAAATTTCCGCCGCCAAGCAAAACTTGAAGTGCAGGCGCTACCAATTTATCTGGTGTTCTTACAGACATGCCTTGAAATCCGATATTGGCCATATTGTGCTGACCACAGGCATTCATACAGCCGCTTATTTTGATGACTAAATCATCATTGTTTAAATAGTGAGGATACTCAGTTTTGATCACACGCTCCAGTTCTTCCGCGATTCCTGTACTACTCGCGATTCCTAAATTACAGGTATCCGTTCCTGGGCATGCCGTGATATCGACTGCTTTATTATAACCAACTTCCGCAAAACCGAGCTTATCCAATTCCTGATAGAAATAATGCAACAGCTCCTCTTTCACAAAAGGGATGAGGATGTTTTGACGTAAGGTCAATCGAATTTCTCCCGCAGCATAATTCTGAACCAAATCCGCTAACAGACGTGCTTTGTCCGTATAGAAATCGCCCAACAAAACCTTAATACCAATAGCCACATAACCCTCCTGTTTTTGTGGAATGAGGTTGGTAGATTTCCAAACATTAAAGGCATCTTTATCTTTAAGGTTTACTTTCGGCACGTCAACAGTTACCGGGATGGATATTGGATAATTTTCAACATTAATGGGAATAGTCGAATTCGCGATCGCCTTCTGCTCTTCATCAACCAAAGATTTGAATTCTTCCAATCCAATAGCATTGATCAAGAACTTCATCCGTGCCTTGGCCCGACTTTTTCGCTCGCCATGGCGGTCAAAAACACGTAGCACCCCTTCCATCAATGGAATTATCCGATTGGTTGGCAAAAATTCATAAAGCACATCTGCAAGGCGCGGTTGTGAGCCCAATCCGCCACCCAACATGACTTTAAAACCTCTGATGCCATTTTTGGTTTTAGCAATAAAGCCCAAATCATGCATGTAGGACAGGCCTGAATCTTCATCGGACGCCGAAAAAGAGACTTTAAATTTTCGTCCCATTTCCTGGCAGATAGGATTTCTTAAAAAGAATTTAAAAATAGCGTCGGCATAAGGCGATACATCAAATGGTTCATTGATATCGATCCCGGCAGTTTCACTTGCAGTCACATTTCTAACCGTATTCCCACAGGCTTCACGAATGGTCATCGTATCTTTTTCCAATTCTTCCCAGAGTTCGGGAGTTCTATCAATATCAACATAATGAATTTGAATGTCCTGGCGGGTGGTAATGTGTAAGCGTCCTCGGGAATATTCGTCAGAAACATCCGCAATTCGTCTTAACTGTTGACTCAGAACTTTTCCGTAAGGCAATTTGATTCGTACCATTTGGACACCTTGTTGGCGCTGTCCATAAATACCTCGTGCCAAACGCACACTTCTAAATTGATCCTCGTCAATCTTGCCATATTTGAAGAGTTCAATTTTATTGGCTAAATCGATAATATCTTTTTCAACGACTGGATTTTCTAATTCTGTTCTAAAACTTTGCATAAAAATGCCCTGCTAACCTCCCATCTGTACTGCAATCTATGCAAGTTCTGGAAGGTATTCTGACTCGGGTAAGCGAGAATATTGTTAGTGATTTGTGATTGTAGGCAATCCTGTTAGTTCACCAATTTAGGTTTGAGATTCTTATTGAATAAAGCCTGCCCCAACGGTATTATTGGAGTGTGAATCAATTAAGATAAAGGAACCATTGGTACGGTGATTTTTAAAGGGATCAAAAAAGATGGGTTTGTTCAATCTGAAGGTTACAGAAGCGATATCATTCATCCCCAGAGCTTGGATATTTTTTTCTATTCCGGAATAATCTGGATGGATTTTATGATGGATGGCATCTACTTTTGCTAAAACTTTATTGACACCATGTTGCAGCACATATTTGTTACCAGCGACTAAGTTCTGAGAATCCATCCAAGAAATGGTTGCTGTGAATTGCTTATCAATAATTGGTAAGTCATCTACTTTCACCAACATATCGCCCCTGCTCAAATTGATATCATCTTCCAAAGTGATGGTAACTGACGAGCGTCTTGAAGCGGTTTGATACAATTGGTCATATACAAAAATCTCCTTTATTTTAGACTTTGTTCGAGATGGTAAGGCGACCACTTCATCACCAATACTAAGTTCACCTCCATATACTTTTCCAGCATAGCCCCTAAAATCGTGAAATTCTTCAGTCTTTGGTCTTATGACATACTGTACAGGAAATCTTGGCGTGCCCACATTGTAGATGTCTTTAGTGTCCAATTGCTCAAAATGTTCCAACAAGGTCTGTCCATCGTACCATCGCATGTTATTGGATTTATGAACGACATTATCACCTTTTAAAGCACTTACCGGAATGAAGGTGATGTTTTGCTCTTGATAATCACGTTTATCCATTAAGCTTTTAAAATCGGCTTTGATCTCGTTATAAATTTCTTCGGAAAAATCAACCAAATCCATCTTATTGATGGCGACGATCACATCTTTTACACGCAATAAATTATTAATGAAAAAATGCCGATTAGTTTGTTCAATCACCCCTTTTCGGGCGTCAATCAAGATGATGGCCGCTTGCGAAGTAGAAGCACCTGTCACCATGTTTCTCGTATACTCCACATGACCAGGAGTATCCGCAATGATATAACTCTTGGTTTGTGTTGAGAAATAAATATGAGCGACATCAATGGTAATCCCTTGTTCTCTTTCGGCTACCAAACCGTCTGTTGCCAATGAAAAATCAAGATAATCGTATCCTTTTTGTTTACTGGTGTTTTTTATGGCGTCGAGCTTATCACTCGTTAAAGATTTTGTATCGTATAGAATTCTCCCAATTAAGGTGCTTTTCCCATCATCTACACTTCCTGCTGTTGCTATTTTTAAAACTTCCATTTTTTGTTTGGTATTAAGTATTAAGTAGGTAGTATTAAGATTTTACCGGTTTTATACTTATATGTTTTACTTATAATTTTATAATTCTCTTAGTACTTAATTCTTTGTACTTAATTCCTAATACTAAAAGTACCCCTGTTGTTTCCGTTTTTCCATCGCGGCTTCTGAGCGTTTGTCGTCAATGCGTGCACCACGTTCGGAAATGGTGGAATCTCGGATTTCTTGTACGACAGAGGCAATATCAGCTGCCTCAGAAAGCACCGCCGCAGTACAACTCATATCACCAACGGTTCGAAATCGGACGACGCGTTCTTCAACCACTTCATCTTCGTCTCTGTATACCACGTCGTCATCAGAAGACCAAATCAAGCCGTCTCTTAAAAAAGTCGCTCTTGTATGTGCAAAATAAATGGAAGGGATTTCAATATTTTCTCTTTCGATATACGACCAAACATCCAATTCTGTCCAGTTGGAAATCGGAAATACCCGTACATTTTGTCCCAATTGAATTTGTCCATTGAGCATATCGAACAATTCGGGGCGTTGATTTTTCTCATCCCATTGTCCAAAATCGTCTCTCACAGAAAAAATACGTTCTTTAGCTCTTGCTTTTTCTTCATCTCTTCTTGCACCTCCAATGCAGGCATCAAATTTGAATTCTTCAATAGCATCTAAAAGCGTCGTAGTTTGAAGGCGGTTTCTGCTGGCATATTTGCCAGATTCCTCCTTTACCTTTCCTTGATTGATGGAATCTTGAACCTTCCGAACAATCAATTCCAGTCCCAATTCATTCACCAAGCGATCCCTAAATTCAATGGTTTCAGGAAAATTGTGGCCAGTGTCAATATGCATTAAAGGAAACGGAATTTTTGCAGGATAAAAGGCTTTTTGGGCCAATCTCACCAAGGTAATGGAATCCTTTCCTCCAGAAAACAAGAGCACAGGCTTTTCAAATTGTGCAGCTACTTCTCTAATAATGTAGATAGCTTCATTTTCTAAAGGATTAATTTTCGAGGTGTCTTTCTTCATAATTTTACTTCTTGTCCCCCTTACCCCGACGAGTAAATCTTTACTGGGGTGGGTTTTGTTGTTGTTATATAGTTGTTAGCACGTGCTGACTGAGACTGCGACCTCAAACTCAGGCGTGCAAGCCACATTCTCTGTTCTCCAATTGCTTTGTGGGATCAAAATATTTGAATTCATTGGGCAGGTTATGTTCAATGAGATACCCATCAAGTTCTTCATCCGTCCAATAATAAAAAGGACTTATCTTTAAAATGCCATCAGCGCCTTGGGATACAATATCAATACTATTTCTAAATGCGGTCTGTCCTTTGCGTAAATTTGTGAACCAAGCATCAGGTTGGTGCTCAGACATCGCTCTTTTAAAAGGTTCCAACTTTACCTGCTCTGTAAACACTTTATGATTTGGATCATCCACGTGAGGAATTCCCAACACGATATCCCGATGTGCAGTCGTTTGCTTAGGAACATATAAGTGCACGTTCAAATCCAGTTGCTTTATAACTGCTTCGGCATGTTTGTAAGTTTGTGGCGTGTTATAGCCCGTATCGCACCAAATCACTTTAATATCTCGTTTTACCTTGGAAACTGCATGCAAGATGGCGGCTTCATAAGGTCTGAAATTGGTGGTGACTACTGGATGATCAGAAACTGAAACGGCCCACAAAATAATTTCCAAAGGTGATTTTCTGCGTAGATCTTTATTGATCTGTTCTAAATTAATTTTCATTATTTCCCCCATTTGATAGTATTCCAAGCGCGTTCATGAAAAAAGTACAGCGCCATTTTCGAAACCAATTCTATACCGCCTATTGAGAAGGCCAATGCCAAAGTTCCGGTGATGACATAGGAAATGGCCACCGTGGCAAGGGTACCTACAACACGCCAACTGATGGTTTTTAGCAACGTTCGTTTGATGTTTTCTTTAGGTTCCGCGTCAGTACTGACGGTAGTTCCGTTTTGGCTATGTGATATGTTTGATTCTAAAACTGTTTCCATTAATAATATATTTTACCTTTTACTTTTAACCCTATAGATTTAGTAGGGTATCGTGCAAACCTAAGAAATAATTTTAAAACGGTACTCACCGAATTCAATAAAAATAACAGGTTTTTTTTGTGAATTTAATAATTGATCAAATCAGCCAAAGATGTTTCTCCGTAAATTTTCAAATTACTATCGCGCACGCGGATCATCAAAAGGTGCACCGCACATTCCGTTTCAGTGGGACAATCATCACATTTTTCATAATAGTTTAAACTCACACATGGAATCATGGCAATGGGACCTTCCAATACTCTCATGACGGTAGTCATTTTAATATCCTTAGGATTTTTAAGTAAGTAGTAACCACCACCTTTTCCTTTTTTAGATCCTAAAAGCCCACTTTTACGAAGGGTCAACAAGATACTCTCCAGAAATTTAAGTGAAATATTTTCCATTTCCGAAATGGTCGCAATTGACACAGGAACGTTTTCTTCTTGTCTCGCCAAATAGGTCAGCGCCTTAATTCCGTATTTCGTCTTTTTTGAAAGCATCCGGTAAAGATACTTTTTTTATACATATTCTAACGCTTGTTTCAAATCCGCAATAATATCATCTACATGTTCCAATCCCACTGATATACGGACCAATCCATCAGAAATACCTGTTTCAAGGCGCGCTGACTCGCTCAACTTGCTATGGGTTGTACTTGCAGGATGCGTAGCAATGGAACGTGTATCGCCTAAATTTGCGGATAGTGATAGCATTTTTAAATGGTTTAAAAATTGACGTCCAGCTTCTATTCCTCCCTTAACCTCAAAAGCAACGACATTCCCTCCTTGCTTCATTTGGTTTTTGGCCAATTCATACTGGGGATGGGATTTCAAAAAAGGATATTTCACCAAAGCCACCTTCTCATGCGATTCTAAAAACTCAGCAACTTTGAGTGCATTCTCACAGTGTCTATCAACTCTGACCCCCAAAGTCTCCAAACTTTTTGAAAGAATCCAGGCGTTAAACGGAGATAATGCGGGTCCGGTATTTCTTGAAAACAAATAGATTTCCCGAATTAAATCAGCTCTTCCCACGGTTGCCCCACCAAGAACCCGACCTTGACCATCAATCAATTTTGTAGCCGAATGGATCACCAAATCAGCGCCAAATTTTATGGGATTTTGTAAATACGGCGTCGCAAAACAATTATCAACAATATAAATCAGATGGTGCTTTTTGGCAATCTGTCCCAAAAGTTCCAAATCCAAAATATCTACTGCCGGATTCGTGGGACTTTCCACATACAAAATCTTGGTGTTAGGCTGAATTAGACTTTCAATTTGATCAACCTCATCAATTTTGAAGTAACTGGTTTCTATATTCCACTTCGGGAGAAACTTTGTAAATAAAGTGTTGGTAGAACCAAAGATACTACGTGCCGACACAATATGATCGCCTGCATTCAACAAAGCCGCAAAGGTTGAAAACACGGCTGCCATTCCAGTAGCAAAAGCGTATCCACTTTCGGCTCCTTCCAGTTTGCACATTTTATCTATAAACTCAGAAGTGTTCGGATTCGTGAATCGGCTGTATATATTACGTTGTTTTTCCTCAGCAAAAGAAGCTCGCATATCTTCAGCATCTTCAAAAATGAAGCTTGACGTTAAATGCAAGGGGGTGGAATGTTCCAAAAATTCTGAACGCTCCATTTGGGTTCTGATAGCGTCGGTTTCAAATTTGTTGCTGCTCATGTTCTGGTTTTTTTTAGCCACGAATTCACGAATGTTTTTTCGGTTGGTGTAGCCTTAAAGACCTGTCAGGTTTTAAAAACCTGACAGGTCTGAAAAGGTCTGCGAAACATTCTTTTCTAATTAATATGTTTTGACAATCTTAAGATATCTCCAAAAACACCTCTTGCCGTCACCTCCGCTCCTGCCCCCGCACCTTGAATGACAATGGGTTGCTCGCCATAAGATTCTGTGAAAATCTCAAAAATGGCATCGGAACCTTTGATATGGCCTAAAGTGCTATCCAATGGAATGGATACCAGTTTAACTTCCAAATTCCCTTTGTCTTTAGATAAATCGCCCGACAAATCGCCTACATAGCGCAGCACATGACCTTCTTTTTGTTGGTCTTTTATGGCTTGGAATTTGTCATCCAAAACCTCCAATTGCTTCAGAAACTCTGAAGTTGGAATCTCTCGATAGTCTTCCGGAATAAGATTTTCAACAGAAATATCCTCAAATTCATTCTGCAAATCGAGTTCTCTTGCCAAGATCAATAGCTTCCTTGCCACGTCATTTCCTGAGAAATCCTCACGCGGATCTGGTTCGGTAAAACCTTTATCAATGGTCTCTTGTATAATCGTACTGAACGGTTTATCCTGTACTGAAAAATTATTGAACAAGTAACTTAAAGTCCCTGAAAACACACCTCTAATTCTTGTGATATTTTCACCAGATTCATGTAATAGATTAATTGTATCTATCAATGGTAAACCAGCGCCAACCGTGGTCTCGTACAGGTAATTTTTCTTATTGTTATCTAAATTGCTTCTGAGTTTTGAATAGAAATCGTGAGAAATCGTATTGGCTATTTTATTGGAAGATACCAGATCAAATCCAGCCTCTACCAATGGGATATAATTTTTGTAAAATACAGAACTTGAGGTGTTATCCACAGCAATTAAATTCTCTAGGTGATGAGTTTTTGCGAAATCAATAATATCCTGAACGGTATATCCTTTTGAAGTCTGTTCTAAATCATTCTTCCAATTATCGTCAGCTCCCTTTTTGTTCAGCAGCACTTGTTTAGAATTGGCAATCGCGAAAACATTCAAGCTGATCCCTCTTCGGTTTTCAATATCATTCTTTGATTTTAGAATTTGATTGATCAAAGCACCACCCACACCTCCGTGTCCGAAAATGGCAATATTGATTTTTTTAGAAATTCCAAAGACTTCGCCGTGGATTACATTAACAGCTTTATGCAATTGGTTTTTTCTGACTACCAAACTCACGTTCTTACCTGTAACGGTATTGTTGAACAACAATGGTGTGATCTGGTTTTTGATCAAGGCATTAAACGGCTTATGAAACGAGCCCAATTCAATACCAATAATTGAAATTACCGAGACGTCATCAATCACTCCGATTTTGCTCACATCCTGTGAGTAGAAATCATTTTCAAACTCACGCTCCAAAGCAATAACTGCTTGGGTGGCTTTCTCGGCATCAATCACCAAGCCAATGCCACGCTCAGAAGAACCTTGTGAAATAATACTCACACTTATATTGTATTGGCTTAGCGCTTTAAAAATTCTGGCATCAATTCCAACCTTTCCTAACAAGCCTCGACCTTCAAAGTTGATCAAGGCCACATTATCCAATACAGATAAAGAAGTCACTTCCTTGGTATTGGCCTTTGCTGAAATTAAAGTGCCTTCATCTTCAGGATTAAAGGTATTTAAAATCCGAAGTTTGATGTTTTTTTCCAATAATGGAATAATGGTTTTGGCGTGTAAAACCGTAGTTCCAAAATTGGCGAGTTCATTAGCTTCTGCAAACGACAGTTCTCTTATTTTTTGGGCATCCTCAACCAACTCAGGGTTAGCCGTATAAATTCCGTTGACGTGTGTATAATTTTGTAGTTCTTCAGCATCTAAGTAATTGGCCAATAATGACGCCGAATAATTACTGCCGTTGCGTCCAAGTAAGGTAATTTCATTATTAAGGTTAGAGCCTATAAATCCAGTCACAATATTGACGGTCGTTCCACCAAATTGTTTAAAATGTGCCAAAACATTTTCGCGAGATTGCTTTTGAAGGGGCTGTGAATTAAGAAAATCACCTTCAGTTTTAATCAGCTTTGTGGCAAAGGTTGCATTTGCATTGATCCCTTCTTCTTTCAATAAAGCGGTAATCAATTTGGCCGAAATAATTTCGCCAGCAGCTAAAACCTCAGCTTTTATTTTTTCACTGTAGTCACCTAAAAGCTTGACCCCCTGAAATATGTTTTCCAAAGCTGAAAACTCTGCAGTGAAATCGACACGCGAAGACGGCCCTGATTGATAAGTTTTGAAGGCTTCAAATTCTTCCTGAAAATCTTTTCTTCGAGATGCTTTGGTTAAAATACTTTCCAACTCATCAGTTGCCTTACCACGTGCGGAAACGACCACGGCAATTTTCTCGTGTTCCTCAACTTTTTTCTTTATAATGTCAATAGTGCGTTGTAAGCCTTCGCCATTTGCTAATGATTTCCCGCCAAATTTTAATATTTTCATTTTTTTATGTGCCGTATGAGGTCTAAAAATAGGTTCAATAATTTTTTCCAATTGTTCAAATTCTATTAAAAAGGCATCGTGGCCATGGTCTGAATTAATTTCACTGTAAGTCACATTTGGATGTGTCAATGCCAATTGTTTTTGAGTTTCACGATTTTCTTCAGCTGTAAAAAACAGATCGGAATCCACCCCAACGATGGTGATATTTGAATTGATGGCATTTAGAATATCGGCGCTATCCCCGTTGTTCTTTGTCACATCAATTGTTTTTAGCAATTGATTCATTAATTTATAGGCAGATAATTGAAAGCGTTCCTGTAATTTTTTACCATGGTGCAACAGCCAACTCTCCACATTAAAGATTTTTAAATCGTCATTTTTGCTGCGTTGAAAACGTTCTTTAAAAGATTTAGGTGTTCTGTAACACAACATGGCATGCATTCTGGCATCGTGTACGGGATTACTTGAATTGACCAGAAACTGCTCTTGGATCTGGCAATTGGCAATGAGCCAATCGGTAGATTTCCAATCGGTTGCTACCGGAATTAAATGCTCGGCCAATTCTGGTGCTAAAAACGCCATTTCCCAGGCAATTCCACCACCCAACGAACCACCTATCAAAGCAAAAAGTTTTTCGATTTTTAATGCTCTCAATCCTTCCAAAAATAAACGGGCAATATCTCTTGCTACAAAATCTTTGTAGTTTTCGATCACAAAACCATCGTAGCCATTCCCCGGAATATTAAAAGATAAAATAGTATAAGCATTAGTGTCAATTACTTTATCAGGCCCAATTAAATCCAACCACCAACCTCCTTCACCTGCAACATTGCTATTGCCGGTTAATGCGTGATTAACCAGTACAATTGGCGCGCTTCCTAAAGCTTGACCAAAAAGTTGGTAAGACAATTTTAAAGAAATTGCCTTACCACTCTCCAATTCAAAATCTTGAATTTGTATGAAATTTAATTGTGACATTTATTGAACTTCATATTGTTTTTCAACACTCACGTTTACAGGAGTGCTATTGGTTAAATTGTCTTTTACCGGGCAGCGCTCTTGAACTATTCTTAACCATTCGGCCAAGGTCTCAATTGACGCATCTGTTTCTGGGACCAGCTTTAAATCTATTTTTTTAAAACCTGCCCTATCATCACCAGGAAGTCCGAACAATTTATTGGCGTTGATATTTCCGGTCACCTCTATGTTTAACTTCGTAATTGTAAAGCCTAATTCTTTCGCTACCAAATGCCCAACTACGTTTAAACATCCTGCTAAACCCGCTAAAATATATTCAACCGGGTTGGCATTTTCATCCGTTCCACCCAAACCCTCAGGCTCGTCCACAATCAACTTGAACTGCCTAGTTTTGGCAACAAACTTTGCTGCAGAGGCACTTTCGCCCTGCACACTAAATATTAAATCGCTCATAATTTTGGTCTGGATTAGTTGGATGAATTATGTAAAAGTGTCTCACTCACGACTTTAAATGCCTGTTTTAAATCGGCTTTTAAATCATCAATATGCTCCAAGCCAACTGACAAACGGATTAAGTCCTTGGTTGTACCTGTTGTTTCTTGGGCTTCATCAGATAATTGCTGGTGCGTGGTACTTGCAGGATGGATGATAAGCGATTTGCTATCGCCAATATTTGCCAACAATGAGAACAACTCGGTTTTGTCCGCAATAATCTTTGCAGCTTCGTAACCGCCAACAACACCGAAAGTCACTAGTCCGCTTTTACCTTCAGGAAGATATTGATCGGCTAATTTTTTATAAGGACTGCTGTCCAAGCCTGGATAATTTACCCAAGTCACTTCTTCTTGTTCTTGCAACCAATTGGCCAGTTCCAAGGCATTTTTACTGTGTTGTTTGATACGCAATTCCAAAGTTTCCAAACCTTGAATAATTTGAAAGGCATTAAACGGGCTCAATGCAGAACCATAATCGCGAAGTCCTTCAATACGTACTTTCGCTATAAACGAAGCATTTTTCAAAACGTCGGTATAGACCAATCCATGATAACCCGGAGATGGCTCCGTAAACTCAGGAAATTTCCCATTGGCCCAGTCAAATTTCCCAGCGTCAACAATGGCTCCACCAATGGCCGTTCCATTTCCGTTGACATATTTCGTCAAGGAATGGATGACAATATCGGCACCGTGTTCAATTGGTTTTACCAAATACGAAGTGGCCACTGTATTATCAACAAACAAAGGTACTTTATTAGCTTTGGCTACTTTGGAAATGGCCTTGATATCCAACACATCCAATTTCGGATTTCCTAAGGATTCGATAAAAATCACACGTGTATTTTCTTTTACTGCCTTATCAAAGTTGTCAGGATCTGAAGGATCAACAAATGTGGTGGTGATTCCATGTCTTGGCAAGGTCACATTCAACAAATTATAAGTACCTCCGTACAAACTACTTGAAGCCACAATATGGTCTCCCGTTCTCAAAAGCGTGAGCAACGATGTGGCAATTGCTGCCATGCCTGAAGAGGTTACAACTGCCGCGATACCACCATCAAGTGCCGCTAACCGCTGCTCTAAAATGTCATTGGTTGGATTATTGATTCGGGTGTAAATGTTTCCTGGTTCTGCCAATGCAAATAAATTTGCGGCGTGATCAGAATCTTTAAAAACAAATGCTGTAGATTGATAAATTGGTACGGCTCTGGTACCTCCATTGGATTGAACATCGTGTCCTGCGTGCAACGCTTGGGTTGCAAATTTTTGTGTACTCATTTTTCTAAATTTTTTGAGTTAATAAATGAATTAAAACAAAAGCCAATTGCGTCATCACTGACGAACCTAATAGAAAAATGTTAAAAAGAAAATTATAATTACAGATGAGTAATTACGTTTAGTTATCTATCCAATTACCTGATAAATGAATCAGTAATTAAGTAGAATTTAGCACCTTCTCCATTCCTAAAGGGTTGCTAAGGCTTCACCGGGTCTAATCCCTCCGCCTTTCTTGATAACACTTCAATAAGTTATTTGAACTTTGTGAGCACAAATATTGCAACACAAATGTTACAATTCCAAATTATAATTGAATTTTTTTTTAATTGCCTATGTTTTTTTGTTTATAAAATAAAACCTAACCCCCTATATTCATTGGGTATTTATCATAGACAATTATTTTGAATCTTTTTATAAAACGTTAATTTTAGCTCAAAAGAAATTAAAACTATTTGCCATCCATTTAATTTTTTTACTTTTGCCACTTAATAATAAAGAGGAAAGATTTGACTGATTGCAACCTCTTCTGAATCGGAAACTCCGAGGACGAGTCCCATAATCGATGTGGGATAAAAATGCTAAAGGCAGTGCAAACTACCTTCGACACGACACGTCAAATCTTCCGTAAACATATAATACACAAAAGGTTATGGCGTACTTATTTACTTCAGAGAGCGTATCTGAAGGGCACCCAGATAAAGTAGCGGATCAAATTAGTGATGCTTTAATAGACAATTTTTTAGCCTTTGACAAGGACTCAAAAGTTGCTTGCGAAACCCTGGTCACAACGGGACAGGTTGTTTTGGCTGGCGAAGTGAAATCACAAACCTATTTGGACGTGCAAAAAATAGCACGGGACACCATCAATAAAATTGGCTACACTAAAAGCGCTTATATGTTTGATGGCAATTCCTGCGGGGTATTTTCAGCAATCCATGAGCAATCTGAAGACATCAACAGAGGAGTTGATAGAGCCACTAAAGAAGAGCAAGGAGCAGGAGATCAGGGGATGATGTTTGGTTATGCCACCAGCGAAACCGAAAATTATATGCCATTGGCCCTCGATCTTTCGCATCGACTGATGATTGAATTGGCGGCATTACGCAGAGAAAATAAGGATATCACTTATTTACGACCAGATTCCAAAAGTCAAGTTACCATTGAATATAGCGATGACAACATCCCACAACGCATTGATGCCATTGTAGTTTCTACCCAACACGACGATTTTATAAAACCAAAATCAAATTCAAAAGCCGATATTGATGCTGCTGAAACTGAAATGTTGGAGAAGATCAGAAAAGATATTATCAGCATCTTAATTCCGAGAGTTAAGGCAGGACTTCCTGAGCATATTCAGGTACTGTTTAGTGATGATATTACTTACCACATCAATCCTACAGGAAAATTTGTTATCGGTGGACCTCATGGGGATACAGGACTAACAGGGCGTAAAATCATTGTGGATACTTACGGTGGAAAAGGTGGTCATGGCGGTGGCGCATTTAGTGGAAAGGACCCAAGTAAGGTGGATAGGAGTGCTGCTTACGCGACGCGTCATATTGCCAAAAATTTAGTTGCTGCAGGTCTTTGTGAGGAAATCCTGGTTCAGGTAAGTTATGCTATTGGCGTAGTAGAACCAACATCAATTTATGTCAACACCTATGGCACTTGCCCTTTCAACTTGACCGACGGCGAAATTGCAGAAAAGATATTTGAGATTTTCGATTTACGTCCCGCGGCCATTGAAGAGCGTTTAAAACTTCGCCAACCAATGTACAGTGAAACCGCAGCTTATGGCCATATGGGTAGAGTCAATGAAACGGTTTCCAAAACCTTTGAGCAATTCAACGGAACAAAAATAACGCTTGATGTAGAGCTGTTTACTTGGGAGAAATTGGATTATGTAGATAAGGTGAAAGAAGCATTTGAAATTAATTAAAATTAAGACCGCTTCGCTTTAAGAATCAACCTGCCTGCCGGCAGGCAGGGAATCAAGACTTTATAAAGCATAAAAAACCTTCAACGTTGCTGTTGAAGGTTTTTTGTTTTTTTATACAGACTTAAATTAATCCAACCCACCTCTACGTTCTGGAGAACGCTGAGTTGGCCATTCCATTTGTCTACCAGTACGTTCGCTGACCGGCAATATGATTTTTTCACTTGACACTTTTGTCTCATCTTCACTTGCCATATAGGCTAAAATTGCAGTCAAGATGGCGTTGCTTCTTACATCGTCAAAAACAATTTTATCATAGGTGTCCAAGTTAGTGTGCCATGTATAATTCCAATATGACCAATTTAAAGAACTCAAGTTAAATGAGGGTGCTCCAACAGCTATAAAAGAGGCATTATCAGAACCACCTCCACTTGGTGAGCCAGGGAAATCCGTTTTAATATGTTTAGTAATATCTTTCGGAACTGCATTTAACCAACGCGTCAAATAATCATAAGCATGCAAATATCCTGCACCTGATAAATTAACCACACGTCCGGTACCGTTATCTTGGTTGAACACGGCTTGGATCTTATCCATCATTTCTAGATGGTCTTCAACAAAAGCACGCGACCCATTCAAACCTTGCTCTTCACTGCCCCAATGGCCTACCAAAATGGTACGCTTAGGGTTTGGGTAAAACTTTTTCAATAAACGCATGGCTTCCATCATTACCAAAGTTCCAGTGCCGTTGTCAGTGGCTCCTGTACCACCATCCCAAGAATCAAAATGTGCTGAAAGAACAACATACTCGTCTGGTTTTTCACTTCCTTTTATTTGAGCGATCGTATTAAACGTTGGTGCCACTCCTAAATCTTTAGATTCGGCAACGATTTTTATCTTTGGTTTATTACCATATTCCACTAAACGATACAACATACCATAGTCTTCCAATTGTATATCCACAGTTGGAATTTTTTTGGTTCTTGATGCAAATATTTTATTGGCACCAAACCCTTTTGACCAATATGAAGAAACAATCCCTACCGCTCCTGCCTTCTCCAAAGCTTCATGAATGTTGCGAGTGGTGTATCCGGTACGTCGAATATTGGCATAAAATTCTTTGGATAAAGAATCACGCTCTCTTTTCATTTTCTCAAAAGATTCTGGTGTGGCAAATTCTTCCCAGTTATAGTCAGGCCTTCCAGTAATTTGGTATTCAGAAACCATGACGAATTTGCCCTTGGCATTTTTCAGCCAATTTTGGAAATCCATAGAATCTTTTACCGTAGGTAGTGTAACCACTTCGGCAGTGACTCCTTTTGGACCTGTACTAGGACTCCAAGCCAATTGTGTACCGGCCAAGCTTTGAACACGTGGTGAGATCATATCAATATGAGTAATGCCTCGCTCCCATGCCTTCCATTCGCCGTACTGTTGGTTTTCTGCTGGAATCCCCCATTTTTTATAGGTATCCACAGCCCAATCATGCGCTTGCTTCATTTGTGGTGTCCCAACCAAACGCGGGCCAATAACATCCATTAATTCATGCCCCAACACCTCCAATTGTGAGTTCTCATTGGCTTCTTTTATGATGTTTTCAATAACTGCATTTTTCTCTTGTGCAGTAACAATAGACATTGAGCACATTAGGAATGCCCCAAATAAAATTTTCTTCATGTTTAGTTTGTTTTATAATGTAAATTTAAGTGTATGAAAATACGATTATTATTCAAGATTTTAAATATTTTTAAAGTGAGTAAATAACTCTAAAGGTCACAAATCGGGGCAGAATAAAGGTCTCTGAACTGTAAACCGAAATATTATTGGAGCCGTTATTAATATTAGAATCTATATTCAATAAATTAGAGGCTTTTAATTCATATTCCCATTTGGCATCCTTATCTTTTCTATAGGCCAGACTTGCGTTCCATGTTTGGTACGAATCGGACGGACCAACATCACTGCTTTGCTTGGTATAGGAATAATCGGTTCTTGCGGTAAAGGCATTCCATATATAAGCATCAAATTCAATGGATGGTGCATTGGTTATAAACTTGGTGCTGTTTGTTCCTTGATTATTATTACTCACTCTGTATTGATATCTCAAAGACACATTTGGAGCTTTCTTAAAATTGGTCCTTAATTCTGGTGTGTAACTTTGAGAAAAACTTTCATTTACAGATCTTCGGTCCTGTATAAACTGATTGCTTTTACTGTAGTTATAATTCACACCCATGCTCGCTCTCAACTTGCCATAAGTACGCTGTATTCGACCAGATGCAGACACACTTTCATCTGCAAAGTTTGAATTAAAGTAGGTGCTTGTTCTAATCACATTATCAAAATTAGTCAGTGATCTAATTTGGTCTATATTTTTATTGTAGTTAAGAAATGCAAAAATATTGGTGTAATTAAACAAGTTAAAGCTAAAGTAACGCAAACTCAAATTGTGCGATAGCGCATTCTGTAATTCTGGCTCACCGTATTGAATACTGTTATAGTTATTTAAAACCAGACCTTGAGCTAACCGCGTAACGTCTGTAAAAGAATTTTGCATACTATAACGAAAGGTTAGGCTTTCACTTCTTTTAAATTGAATCAAAGTTTCAAAATCGGGTAAAACCCTAAAGAAATTATCTTCGTAAGTTTTGCCAAATTGGATGTTTTTATTGCCATAGGCATGAAGCGAGAAACCAGGTGTAAATGTAAATTTTCCGGATTTTAACCTGTAATGCACTCCCAAATAGATATCACTAAAATTGTATTCTGTGTCATTTTCATTGCGGAGAAGATTTCCTTCAATATCGGTTAAATTTGCAGTAGGATCAAAATAGGACCCATCGTCCAAAAATTGAAAAATATTGGAGTTGAATTTTTGATTGCTCAAAATGGCTCCCAAAGTGAAATTGATATTGCTGGTAGCATTCAAAATATTATAATAGTCCAGCTTGGCATCGAGCTGGTTGGACTTAATACGTCGTTCTTGATTCAGATTATATCCAAATTGATCTCTGTTTAACCCTAAACTTCCCGCAGTGTTGTCAAACGCATCTCTTTCATTAGGCGCATCATCATTGTTGGTGGGATCATTTACCAAAAGCGCATTGTAAAACGGGTCTTCGTCCTTGAGTAGATGCTGAGCTTCAAATGCAAAGATATTGGTTTCGTTTAATGTGTAGTAATAATTCACATTTTGATGGATACTAAAAGGCTTAGCCTCATCAAGTTGATCGGTATGTCCAACTACCGATGAAAATACATTATTGACTTCAGAGTCGCTCGAAATTCGGCCTAAGATATCATAGTCCAACTGATTATTGACATTGGGCTTGTAACGTGCACTGAACTTAGCCAAACCTTGATTTGTTGCTTCACGACCAGTCTCTACTTTTTCTTCGTCTGGAATTCCCAAATCTGAATCTGTATAGCGTACAAAGCTTTCTTGTCGGGTTTTCAATCTATTGCTATTATATATTGCAAATCCACTAATATCCAAGGCTTTATTGGGAGCATAACTAAAGTTGAGGGCTCCTAATTTCGATTCTATGGTTTGCGCATTTCCAAGATTGGTCAACCCCCCTAAACTGTTATCGCCAAGATTGATCCGTGTTCCACTACTGTTACTAGGACTTCTAAAACCGCCTCCAAAATTTCTAATATCACGACCGGTAAGTGCAACTTCACCTATATTATTGATGTCGCCAATAACGTTAATACTGTATTTTGGACTGTAATAGAACAGCTTGGGCTGCACCAAATACAACTCATCATTTGGCGATGGCGCAACACCACCTCCTGCAGTCACATCACCAAACCAAAAATTCTCCTTGCCTTCTTTCAATTTAATATTGATGGCGACATTGTCTTGATTGTTTTGCACACCACTTAATTGACCAACTTCGGAATAATTTCGCAATACCTGTATTTTATCTACAGCACTTGATGGAATGTTTTTAGTAGCCAATTTTGAATCACCATCAAAGAAATCCTTTCCGTTTACCATTAATTTATTGACGACTTTTCCTTCAACTTCAATTTGTCCATCGGCATTAATTTCAACTCCTGGCAAATTTTTAAGGACGTCCTCAAGCTTTCTTTCTGTGCCTTTATTAAAAGAATCGGCGTTATAAGTCAAGGTGTCCCCTTTTATGGTTACGGGCATTTCATAGGTAAGTTGGATCTCGTCCAGAGTATTGTCTTCCTGCATGGTGAAATTTTTGGTAAGATCAGACTCTTTTACGGCCAAAACCTCATCAACGGTTTTCATGCCGATATAACTCACCTGAACCAAGTAAGTAGTGTTTTTTGTAAGCGCCAATTTATATTGGCCCTGATCGTTGGTAATTCCGTAAGACTCCAAAGCTTTGGTCTCTTGATTGATGGCAATGACGTTGGCGAGTTCCAGCGGATTGCCGATACTATCTTTAACGACCCCTTCTACTTTTATTTGAGCAAATGAATGCCCTACTACTAAAAGTAGTAAAAGCGTGATGAACTTTTTCATTGTAATGTATTTGATGGATTAGTTTAGGTTAGGTAATTGTATTTTAACGACGGGAGCCACGACCTCTGCCACCGTACATTTCTTGCATTTCTTCCATTTTCTCCTTGACGATGTCCTCGTATTCCTTTTTGGTAACTACCTTACCTTTTGATGGTGCTTTAATCTCTGTTTTATCGGTGGGATTGATCTCAATTTTTGAACACAGAATAGTGGTACGGCCTGAATTGACTTCCAAAATCAAGCCTGGAAGTCCCCAATACTCGCCTGGACCCTGATTAACGGGAATTTGTGGTGTGTACCACGCGGTAACAAGAATTTCCTTTGGCACTTCAATTTCATCCATGAGATTGGTTGATTTTGCAGTGTCCTTCGATTTTTCACCCTGCCTTTGCTCGTTATCTCTATTACGACGTCTCATATTTGAAAAGTCCATGTCGTCAACTTTTTTAACAGCGGTAGCTTTAAAACAAAGGTATTGTCCAATTTGCTTCGATTCACTTTCCATTTTCCATTCCAGTTTCGGAATTGAATCCTTGATTAAAAATTGCTTTCCGAAGAATTCTTGGTCTTGAATCAACTGTTGGTCTTTTACGTTTTTATATTGTGCGCCAGCTGTAAAACTGCCCATCATACCGCCCAATCTACCACCACCCGCACCTGGTGCTGCCAACTTCTCCTCTTCTTTATAAATAGATTCCGTTCTATTGAAGCTTAGAATAAAAGTTTTCTCCAACATACTTTTCATACGTTCGGCCATCATTTTCTTCTGCTGTTCGCTCATTTGCTGACCACCAAAATTACTCATATCCATAGTGGTTTTGGATTGGTAATAGGCTTTGCCTTGAAAGTCCTGGGCCATTATTGCTCCAGAAATCAAAAAGATAAAGCTGGCAAGTATTTTAAAAGAGTGTGATTTCATTGTATTCGTTTTGTTAGTATGATGTGGTTTAAGAAATATAACATTACAGTTGGACTATATAAACTCCAAATAGTTAAATCAACAAACGTTAAATTTTTCACAAAAACACCTGAGGAGAATATTATCGCCTTTCTCAAATTCTAATACTTTTACACTTTAGAGGCCTTGGCCATAAGTTAATTTGCTAATTTGTGGTTCGATTTTTGTAAATTTCAATCCATAATGAAAAGCCTTCTATATTTTTCCTTCTTTTTTTCGATAGCACTGTTTTCCCAAGAAAGAATCACTACCGAAATTATAGGTACGTTTCCCTTAACAGCGGATCAGCTTATCCATATTGATAATTTCGGAGCACTTTTCTATACCGTTGGCAACACTTTCTACAAAAAAGAACCCAACCAGAACTATAGTTACAGCAATGTGCAATTGGGAGCAATCACCTCAGCAAATGCTTTCAATCCTTTAAAAATCAATATGTTTTATAAAAATTTCAACACGGTTTTGATTTTGGACAATCGACTCTCTGAAATCTACAAAATCGATTTCAACAACATTCAACCTTATAAAAACATTACCCACATTTCTACAGGATCGGATAACACCATTTGGATTTTCAATCAGGACACACAGCACTTAGAGCTTTTTGATTATAAAACCAACAAAACAAGAGCCACTACCATGCCAGTAGAATCAAAAGTACTGGACCTTATGAGCAATTATAACTACAGTTGGCTGCTTACCGAAAAATTCTTGTACACCTATAATTATTTTGGAAGTACCATTTCTAAAATAAAAAATGACGGTTTCATTCATATCGCGGAGGACAACGGCAATTTAATTATCCAACGTGATCAGAAACTTTATTTTTTGGCCAAAGACACCCCCCAACTCATCCCTATCCACCTCCCTGAATTGTTAATAAAACAGTTTTTAGTAACCAATGAAAGCTTGTATATTTACACCGATGAAACGCTTCATCAGTTCCAACTAAAAATCAGATAAATATGCATGTTGCAATCGCCGGAAATATTGGCGCTGGGAAAACCACGCTCACAAAATTATTAGCCAAACATTATAGATGGGAGGCGCAATTGGAAGATGTTGTTGACAATCCGTATTTGGATGACTTTTACAATCAAATGGAACGCTGGAGTTTTAACTTGCAGGTCTATTTCTTAAACAGTCGATTTCGACAGGTCCTGCAGATTCGTGAAAGCGGGAAGGACATTATTCAAGACCGTACCATCTATGAAGATTCCCATATTTTTGCACCCAACCTACATGCCATGGGACTAATGACCAATAGGGATTTCGAGAATTACCGAGCGTTATTTGAATTGATGGAGTCCTTTGTTCAGGGTCCAGACCTCTTAATTTATCTTCGCAGTTCCATTCCTAACCTGGTCAAGCAAATCCACAGTCGGGGAAGAGAGTACGAAAACTCCATCAGCATTGATTATCTAAGCCGATTGAACGAAAGATATGAAGCTTGGATCCACGGATATAACAAAGGAAAACTCTTGATTATTGATGTTGACAATTTAGATTTTGTTTCAAATCCTGAGGACTTGGGAAGTATTATCACCACGATTGATGCAGAAATTCATGGATTATTTTAAGACCTTATCATTTTTCTAACACTCTTTTACGCTAAAAAGTGTATTTTTCCATTTCTAAATTTTTTTGAAATAAGTTTTAGAAAATTCTGAAAGAGAGATCGACTATTGATATTCATTTATGGCATTACCTTTATATAACACTAAATATTATCATCGTGATCTTTCATGGTTACGCTTTAACCATCGCGTTTTGCAAGAAGTTGCAGACAAGCGCAATCCACTTTATGAACGCATCAAGTTCATGGCCATTTTTTCATCCAATTTAGATGAGTTTTTCAGGGTCAGGGTTTCCGATATAAGGCAGGTCAAGGATTTAGATAAGGCCCTTCGTAAAAAATTGGTCAGCAAACCTAATCGCGTACTCGCCGAAATCAAAGTACAAGTCGATCTGCTCCAAGAGGAATTCGGCCAAATTTTTCAGAACGAAATCATCCCGGACTTAAAGAAAGAAGGGATCCATTTGATAAAATATAAGGATTTTTCAGAAGCGCAAAAAAAGGTAGCTAAAGACTATTTCGAATCTAACCTAAAATCAAAAATTGATTTTAAAAATTCGATTTTTTCGACAAAAGATTCTGTCTTTGTAGAGAACGAAAGCTCCTATATAACAGCATCAATCTCAAAGGATAAATTTCAAGTGGTTCAAATACCAAAAGATGAACCTCGTTTCTTTGTGTTTCCAAGTCTTCATGCAGGTAAGAGGTCTCAACCAACTATAGAAAACGAAGCGCATTATATCACATTTATTGATGATATCATCAAATACAATCTCTACAGGACGCAACCGGAACTCGACTTATCCTATTATGCCATCAAAATATCTCGGGATGCTGAACTTTATATTGAAGATGAGTTTTCTGGTAATCTCATGGAAAAAATTAAAGCATCGCTTCCTATGCGTGAGACAGGTCAGGCCACTCGAGTCTTGATTGACAGGCGTATGCCAGAGAGTTTCCAAAAGATCCTGAAAAAAGCTTTGGATGTTACCAATGTAGATGTGGTCTTAGGAGGCAGTTATCATAATTTTAAGGATTTTTTCAATTTCCCAAATCCGACCAATAAAAACTTTTATTTTGAAGAATTTCCACCACTTGATCATCCGGTGACTTCAAAGTTTAACTCTATGTTTGAAGCTATTGACACTAAAGATCAATTGGCCCACTATCCCTATCAGTCCTTTGAGCCCGTTATTAAACTGTTGGAGGAGGCCGCAGAAGACCCGAAAGTGACAACTATAAAGATGACACTTTATCGGGTGGCGGAGGAATCACGTTTAAATAATGCCATTGCAAGAGCTGCCAAAAACGGAAAAAAGGTCATTGTTTTTATTGAGGTCAAGGCACGTTTTGATGAAAAAAACAATTTGAAATGGGGTGAGATTTTTAAAGAAAATGGCGCTCAGGTGATCTACAGCTATCCTGGAATTAAAGTCCATTCCAAAATAATATATATTGAACGTCAAGTTGATGAAGTAATTAAGCCGTATTGCTATATTGGGACCGGAAATTTTAACGAAAACACGGCAACCCTTTATACCGATTTTGGGTTGATGACCAACAATAAAAAAATTACTGAGGATCTCAATAAGCTGTTTCTGGTCCTGGAAGGTATTTTTATCGTACCTAAAGCAAAAAAATTATTGATCTCCCCTTTTAACATGCGCAATAAATTTGTGAGTTTGGTTGAACGGGAGATCCACTTGGCCCAAGCTGGAAAAGAAGCTTATATGATCTTGAAGATGAACAGTCTGGAAGATAAAAAAATGATCAAATTGCTTTATGAAGCCAGCAATAAAGGAGTTAAAATCAAATTGTTGGTAAGGGGCATGTGCAGTTTAGTACCAGGAATCAAAGGCCAAAGCAAAAACATAAAGGTCACCAGTATTTTGGATCGGTTTTTAGAACATGGCCGCATTTATATTTTCGGAAATGGAGGTGATGAAAAAATGTATATCGGTTCTGCCGATTGGATGACTCGCAATTTATCCCATCGCATTGAGGTGGTCACCCCTGTTTTAAATCCTGAGAACTTTAAAATCATAAGGGATGTGATTGACATTGAAATGGCGGACAATGTAAAGGCCCGAATTATTGATGCAGATCAGAAAAACGAGTACGTAAAAGCCGGAAAAAAACCGGAGATTCGGTCGCAGTATGAGATTTATGAGTATTTCAAGAGGCTGAAATCTTAGATTTTATAGCGTTGTGGAGGAGAGTTGATTACATAAGATTGCGGTCTGAACTCTGCTGAAAGCTATCTAACGAAATCAGTGAGAATCATAAACAATCAGCGTTATCTGCGTTCTATCAATCAAGAGGCTGGAATACAGACCTGCCCGTTCGGGTTTAGCTGGTGACGTTGAAACTTATTCAGACCTTTCTCAATATCAAGATCCCGCTAAAAAGCGGGATTAGTTCAACCAACTATTTTGTATGCGCACATCGTGCCTGTCAAAATAGGGTTTCACTAATAAACCCATTCTCACGGGCATGCTCCATAGCTTGTTTACTGCTATCCACCAGAAGCACCGGCGTTGTTTTATAATTCTCATATATGCCTTTTACCCGTAGCATTTTCCTTTTGTGTTTAACGCTTCTTAAATAAATGGCTAGAATCCGGTCAGGATGAAGCTCTGCTATTTCCAAATAAATATCAGCATCGTGTTCGCCACTGTCACCAATTAAAATGAGTTTCAGTTTCGGATAAGTCTTTAAAATGTTCAAAATTTCTTGCTGCTTCCGAGGCTTTTCTTTGTTTTTCTTCCGATTGAGGAAGTTTCCGAAATCGCGAAGGAGAATTGGACCTTTTGGGAAATTGTTCTTCTTTAAAAAAAATTCCAAGTAGCGATACATATTCCACGGACTATGGCTGACATAAAAGATGGGATTTGCCTCATTGCCAGTTTTGCCCCGATGCAAAAGATGATAAAATTCAGCAGCACCTTCCAGCGGAGATCGTTTTGAAGCACGTTTCAAAAAAGTATTATAGATGACCCGCCATTTCAGTGTCGACACCAATCCCGTATGTAAAATGGTATCATCAATATCGCTCGCCACACCAAATGAAACCTCTTTTGAATCCTGTCCCTGACTCAAACCTGGAATCAACATTTCTCCAGGAAATCGATTTTCCAATTGAATAATACGCTTGGATGTAAAATCCTTGTACGCCACTTCAAAAGACACCCAACCTTCTTCATTGGCCAAAACGTCTAAACCTTCCACCTTTTCATCCAAAAGAAAATAACCTTCATCATCGGTCACCGTTTCAAAAATCCGGCCGTCAGATAATTTCAACAGCAACCTGGCGTGTCTTATTTCATCCGATTCAAAGCGTTTATAGGCATTGATCAATAACTTAATGGGATGCTTACCTTCCAAATCGATAGATTCGTCTTCAAGAGCCCGTCCTCTTACATACAGATGTGATGAAGTGCCATAACTTTGAAAAACGATGACCTGCAAGGGGTCTTTTTTAAATAATCCCATATTATAAATGCCATGAATCCGGCCAAAGCCATAGTATCAGTAATCCTCCAAGAATGGCCGCTCCAAAAAAGAGGGCCATCCATTTTGTCAATTGTTTTGTCCCCAAGATGGCGCAAAGTACAATCTTGAATAAAAAATTGGACAATGAAGCCACGACAATCAAGCGCCAGCCAAAGTTTGCATCCAGTCCGCTTCCAATACTTTGCGAGAGCGACAAGGTTATGGCATCCTTATTTGCCAAGCCCCCTACAAAAGCGGCAACATACAAACCTTTATCACCTAATTCTTGTTGAGTAAATGCAACCGCCAAAAGAATAATGGCATAAATGGCACCAAACATCAGAGCGCTTGTTAGTTGCGCCGGATTTTTTGGTCTTGGCATGTCGTCAGACTTACTTTTCTTATTGATGAGATAAAAAAGAACGACGGAGAGGCCAATCATCATTAAAAATAAAGCCACGATGGGCAATACGACTTTAGAAAGTTGACTCGGGATAACCGCACCAATTTCTATCATTACTCGAACCAACGACACCGTTGCCGCCGAGAAAATGACAAATGCAGAGGCCTTATGAATATTTTTACTTTTTTTGGTGAATCGGGCGTAACTGACTGTGGTTGCTGTGCTGCTGATAATCCCACCCAAGATGCCGTTGGATAAAATCCCATATTTTTTCCCAATAAATTTATAGATAAAATACCCAATAACGCTGATCCCGACAATTAAAGTCACCATAAGCCAGATATTCCGTAGATTTAATACGTCGAAGGGTCCGAAGGTTTTATCTGGTAAAATTGGAAGGATAATTAAACTGATACCTGCCAAAATCATGATGGCTGAGACATCATTATCTTCCAAATCGCCAATAAACTTATGGAGATGATCTTTAACATAGAGTAGAATGGCAATGGCAGCACCCATAATCACACCTACCACACGATCTCCAACCACCAAATAAGCTCCAATGGCAAACATCATCAGGGCGGCCATTTCAGTGGTCTGGCCCATGGTAGGATTGTCCTGCTTTTTAAGCTTCATTATATTGGCGGTAATGAGCATAGCCGCCATCGCCAACCCAATAAGAGGCAATACATACGGATTGTCATAAAGCCGTGTCAAAAAACCAGCAATCACACCTAAAACGGATATAAGCGTAAAGGTTCTAACCCCAGCAATCTGATCCTTATTATGCTTCTCACGCTGCATCCCGACCAGAAGGCCAAGACCAAATGCGATTCCTAATGTGGTGAGATCCTCATAATTCATAAGGACTAAGTTAATAAAAAAAGAAAAGGCTACATCATGGAGATATAGCCTTTCTTAAGAATTTTATTACAGATTATTTATTTTTTATTCTCAGCTTGTAATTTGGCAACAGCTGTTTTTACTTCTTCCAAAGTACCTTCGAGAACACTCTCTTCTTCCATTACTTTACCATTATCCGTAAACGTCTTCGTCACGACAGCTTTAGCATTGTCAGCATCTACAGAAATCATTTCTATTTCTAAGGCCTCTGTAACGCCATTAGTAGTTTCGACAAATTGTGTACTAGTTACTGTACTTGTGATAGCGTGTCCTCCTAAAATAGGCGCGATTACCAAACCGATCAAACAAGTCAACTTGATTAAAATGTTCATAGATGGTCCAGACGTATCCTTGAACGGATCTCCAACGGTATCTCCGGTAACGGCTGCTTTATGCGCCTCTGAACCTTTATAGGTCATTTCTCCGTTGATCAATACACCAGCCTCAAAAGATTTTTTAGCATTGTCCCAAGCGCCACCAGCGTTATTCTGAAAAATGGCCCAAAGAACACCACTCACAGTTACTCCGGCCATATAACCTCCTAACATTTCGGCAATAGCCAAATTATTCATTCCGAAAATCATTGGTACGAAAGCAATGAGCAATGGAAGGCCAATGGTCAACAAGCCCGGGAGTATCATTTCTCTTAAGGATGCTTCTGTCGAAATAGCCACACATTTATCGTATTGAGGCTTTGCAGTACCTTCCATGATCCCTGGGATTTCCCTGAACTGACGGCGGACTTCCTCAACCATCTGCATGGCCGCTTTTCCGACCGCATTCATTGCCAAAGCAGAAAATACTACCGGAACCATTCCGCCAACAAACAACATGGCCAACACGGGAGCTTTAAAAATATTAATACCGTCAATTTCCGTAAAAGTAACATAGGCAGCAAATAAGGCCAATGAGGTCAATGCTGCTGAGGCAATAGCAAAACCTTTACCAGTGGCGGCCGTTGTATTTCCTACGGCATCCAAGATATCAGTACGCTCTCTGACAATAGGATCTTGCTCACTCATTTCGGCAATACCGCCTGCGTTATCCGCAATCGGTCCGAAGGCGTCAATAGCCAATTGCATTCCTGTGGTTGCCATCATTGCTGATGCCGCCAAAGCTACTCCGTAAAATCCGGCAAAAGCATAAGATGCCCATATTGCACCCGCAAATAAAAGTATTGAAGGAAATGTAGAAATCATTCCTGTAGCCAAACCTGCAATAATATTGGTTCCTGCTCCAGTACTTGATTGCTCTACGATTTTTAAGACTGGTTTTTTACCCAATCCTGTGTAAAACTCAGTAATTGAAGAAATCATCGCCCCGACAAACAATCCGACCAAAGTGGCATAAAACACACGCATGGAAGATATATCTTGAAGGCCTTCACCAAAGAAATCCATTTTCATGGTTTCCGGCAACATCCAAGTGACCAAAACATAACAAGAAATAGCAACAAGGGCAATAGACACCCAGTTCCCGAGGTTTAAAGCGCCCATAACCTGTGCTTCTTTGGCATCATTACTTGTGATTTTTACCAACATGGTTCCTATTACCGAAATGATAATACCTGCACCTGCAATGGACATCGGCAATAAGACAGGTCCAATCCCGCCAAACGCATCTGTAATGGCACCACCCATATCCTTAATTACATAATTCCCTAATACCATAGCCGCTAAAACAGTCGCCACATAAGAACCAAACAAATCGGCTCCCATCCCGGCAACATCACCTACGTTATCACCCACGTTATCTGCGATGGTTGCAGGGTTCCGCGGATCATCTTCCGGAATACCAGCTTCAACTTTACCAACCAAATCAGCTCCAACGTCGGCTGCTTTCGTGTAAATTCCACCACCAACACGAGCAAATAATGCAATAGATTCAGCACCAAGAGAAAACCCTGCAAGAGTTTCCAAGACGATTGTCATATCCATAGTGTTGGTCCATGTGCTATCCATAAAGAACCAAAAGAAAAAGATAAAGAATGCCGTCAAACCCAAAACTGCCAAACCGGCAACTCCAAGCCCCATCACAGTACCTCCACCAAAAGACACCTTCAGCGCATTTGGCAAACTCGTTTTTGCGGCTTGTGTAGTTCTGACGTTAGTTTTAGTGGCAATTTTCATTCCAATATTACCAGCAAACGCTGAAAATACTGCCCCAAAAATAAAAGCAATGACAATTAACCAGTGGGTTGTTGGCACAACAAAAGAAACAATGGCGAGCAAAATACTCACCACGACAACAAAAATAGATAACAAACGATATTCTGCATTTAAGAATGCGAGTGAGCCTTCGTAGATATAATCTGAAATTTCTTTCATTCTACCATCTCCTGCATCTTGTTTCAACACCCATGATTTCTTAATGAGCATGTAAATTAACCCTAAGGCCGCCATTGCAATTGGCATATAAATCATCATTGATTCCATATTATAGTATTAGATTGGATTGTTTTAAACGGGTGCTAAAGTAATAAAATCAATGAGAAATAAAAAACCCCTTAAGCTTTATAAGAGGTTCTTGATAATTATATGAAGTGAAATGTCCTAAATAGTGAAGTTTCCATTGGTTTTATGCTCACTATTTTCATAACGATCCACGCATTTGTTGACGATGTCATAAGCCACTTCTGCAGTGCCCCAACCTCCAACATCAACTTTTTTCTTTTCCAAATCTTTATAAACTTGAAAGAAATGCTCTATTTCCTTAACTTGATGTTGATTTACATCTGATAGATCGTTAAGCGTATTCCAAATAGGGTCTGAAACTGGCACACAGATAATCTTTTCGTCATTTCCCATTTCGTCCGCCATATGGAAAACACCAATTGGTTTTACTTCCATAACACACATTGGAAATGTTGGTTCGGTTCCTAAAACCAAAACATCCAACGGATCACCGTCCAAGGCTAAAGTTTCCGGAATAAAGCCATAATCGGCAGGATACATCATGGAAGAAAACAGCAATCGGTCAAAGCGGATTTTCTTTAATTCAAAATCGTATTCAAATTTGTTTCGGCTTCCTTTAGGTATTTCAATCAATACGTCAAATGTTTTTTTTCCTTTAGCACTCATGGTGTTTATTTATTTTAATAGCCTTTTGATTAGTGGCTTATGTTACTTGATCTTCATTTTTTTGCGGCGTGCAAAGATACGGAAGTGTTTGTTATGTACAATTGAATATGGGGCGAATTTTCATTTTGGGAGGTTAGCGCTCCTAAATTTTAACTCAAAGAACATTGATCACATAAACTTTCTTTGGATAAAAGACAATCAATTCATTTATTGACAATACTATAATGAAATCGATGTTTTAGTGGTGTTTAAAAAAATTGCATCGTTACAGATGGGCAATCTACCAATTAATTAAAACATCATCATAGCATTTTTATCTGTGAGAGGAAGGTCAGAAAGAATATTTCTGTCCTATCTTAATTTTTAAAAACCATTCAAAAATATGAAGCACATAAGAAATGATGTCAATGTCTTTCATAAGATTACCTTATGAGCAGGATGACCTAATTTTAAAAATTAAACCCAAAACTTCCCGTTATCCCAAAATTACGAGCACCGGGAGTATCAAGATAGTTGCCTCTAAAGTTAAAATCGATTCTGAAGACCTTAAAGATATTCCCTACCCCAACACTATATTCATAGTATATTTTATCTGTAGGTGCCAGATAGGTTAATCCAGAGGCATTCAAATCTCTGTTAGCTTCTGAAACATCTCCCCAAACACCTCTTACTCCGACGATTTCACGAAGATTCAACTTGCGCAAAAATGGAATTCTTGAAAAAAACCGTCCATTGAAGTTATGCTCCAAATGTAAAGAGGTGTAGGTATCGGTCACAAACTCATAGTAATCCAACTGCGAAAAGGTATTGTATATAGAAAAATAAGATTGGTTACCTGGCACAACATTTAAAAGTCCCAAAGGCACTTCACCAAAAGTTTTACCGGCTTCAATCGTAGTGGTCAGCCTTCCGTAGGCACCTATATGCCACGGTTGGATATAAGAAAACTGGACCTTGGTATAATCAAAATCACTTTTCAATATGGATTTATCTCCTCGAGTCACTTGCGCAAACAAACTTGGAAAGCCATCATTGGAGATATGTCGCTCCACCCCAAAACCTGTCATCCTTCGTCCTGGATAATAGGAAACAGAGAAGGCATTTTCATACTGTACAATCTCAGATTCTGTGGTGGTTTGAGTCTCATCTGCGTAATAATCCAAGCTAAACGTATCCGAAGCGGAAATCAGCGTTTTATAAGTTCCACTCAGTCTGAATACCAAATTTCTCACAGGTTCAAGTTCCATGGCCACGGTTGTAAAATTCACACTGGTCAGCTTATCGTTGGTACTGGTCCCAAATAGGGATGATGACGCCAAACTTCTACCTAAAACATCTGTGGATGAGGTTAGATTAACCCCTATTTGTTCTACATCGCGGCGATGCCCCGCTGAAACAATAAATCGGTTCCGCTTGTCAATCAGCCATTTTCCAGAAATACCATATTTGAATTTATCATCTTTAAATCCGTAAGCTAAAAACCCCTCCAATCGCCAAAGATCGTTCGGACCAAAATATGTTCTACCTCCTGTTCTAAGCCGAATACCTTCTACTTCATTAAAACCAAAAGTGGAGAAAATAGGACCATAATCAAAATTGATATCCGTAAATTCAACGTAGCCCGATGCTAAAATACTTCCTAAATTATATAAGCGCTTGAATTTTTTGACAGTTTTAAGCGTATCCAACATTTTATAAACGCCCTTTTCATCCTGACTCAAGGCTTCCATTCGGTTGGCTTCCCAGAAGTCATCACCTCTATTATAAATATCTTCATTATAGTTATACACTTCTTTGCTATAAAATTTATCGTCTTTGGGAATGTCAAACCTATAGTTATCATAAAGGGTGGTACGCTTTCCATAAATACCCCGTGATTTCTCTTTTTTATTAAAGGCGAAATCCGACATAAAATAATCTCGTTTAATCAAGAAAATGGAGTCATTCAAAACTTCAAACTCCTGTTCGATATAAATTTCCTTTACCCAGTTGATATTTGCACTTTTTGATGCCTGCATATTAATCTCCTTTATGGCGAAAGTGGTGTCATTGACCCAAAAATTGCCTTTAAAGGTGAGCTCGTTCTTTCGACGTGGATAATAGATAATGTTATAGCACCATTTATTATCTATAAATGTACTATCGCGAAGGACATAATTATAGGTGTTGATACCCGTTCTTGACAAGGGGCTCACAAAGCTTTTATCAAAAAACTTGAGGTAGTTGTCATAAATATCAAAGTCGGAATAGAGATCGTCTACAAAGTCAATAATAATCTGATTATTGCTAAATCCGGAATTTTTATTCCCTTTAAGATCTTCCTTTTCTCTCTTTTTTAAATTATCACCAAACACTTTGCTCCGTGCTTCGTTTATAAAAATGGGCAGATAGGTCTTCCCTGTGACCTTACTGGTATCAACTTGGTCAAAGACAAACTCCATGCCCCTAAACAATTTGCTTTTGATCAAAGCACTGTCGATAGTATTGATGTCAAACTCCACTTTTTCGTACTTGTCATACTCGTATTGCTTAAATTGGCGCAATCCGTTTTGACGTTTGCGCTCCCAAATTTTCTTTAAAATGCCAATGGCAGGGTTTTCACTTTCTTTTTTAGACTGTTTTCCAGTAACAATAAAAACCTCGTCCAATTGACCGGCATCTTCTTTTAAGATGAATTTTAAATCGTAGTTGACTTTCTTTGTCAGCGGAATCTCTAAAGTCTCATAGCCGATAAAAGAGATAATGAGTGTATCGTAGGTGTGTTCAGATTCCAAATAAAATCGACCATTTTCATTTGTAATGGTTCCCTCGGTTGAACCTTTAAAAAGCACATTGGCATAGGCAACGGAAACATCGTCTTCATCAAACACATAACCACTCACCTTGGTTTGGGCGAAGACGGAACATATTCCGAAGAAAAAAAGTAGGACGCTAAGATTTAGGTTCATAAGACAAAAAACTTCATCAACACAAGTGTCAATGAAGTTATAATAACGTGCTCCCGATAATTATCGTATCGGGAACGATTTTATTTATACATTACTTTTTTAACTGCTTTTACCACCTCATTGCTATCAGGCAACCATTCCCTAAAAAGTCCTGGTGAGTAAGGGGCTGGCGTATCGGCAGTATTGATTTTTACGACCGGTGCATCCAAATAATCAAAGGCTTCTGATTGAACAATATAGGTTATTTCTGTAGAAATGTTTCCAAACGGCCACGCCTCTTCCAAAACAACCAATCTGTTCGTTTTCTTTACCGATGTTAAGATTGCTTCCTTATCCAAAGGACGAACGGTTCTCAAATCGATGATTTCACATGAAATGCCTTCCTTTGCCAATTCATCCGCAGCTTTGAATGCTTCCTTAATAATCTTTCCAAAAGAAACAATGGTCACATCTGAGCCTTCACGCTTAACCTCCGCAACGCCTAGTGGAATGGTATATTCACCTTCAGGAACTTCTCCTTTGTCACCGTACATTTGCTCACTTTCCATAAAAATAACAGGATCGTCATCACGAATGGCAGATTTTAAAAGACCTTTCGCATCATAAGGTGTTGATGGTACCACTACTTTCAATCCTGGAGTGTTGGCAAACCAGTTTTCAAAAGCCTGAGAGTGAGTTGCTCCCAGCTGACCCGCCGAAGCGGTTGGGCCTCTAAATACGATAGGACATGGAAACTGACCTCCTGACATTTGTCTGATTTTAGCCGCATTGTTGATAATTTGATCAATCCCAACCAAGCAGAAGTTAAAGGTCATATATTCCACAATTGGACGACAACCGGTCATGGTTGAGCCAATGGCTACACCAGCAAAACCAAGTTCTGCAATGGGTGTATCAATCACACGTTTGGGTCCAAATTCGTCCAGCATCCCTTTTGATGCCTTGTAGGCACCATTATATTCTGCTACTTCTTCACCCATCAGATAAATATTCTCATCACGACGCATTTCTTCGCTCATGGCTTCACAGATAGCCTCTCTAAATTGAATTGTCTTCATTCACATCTTCGCTTCACTTTGGTTTGCTCAGGACATTTGGCTCCGTCGTTCCAAAGAGAAGAACTTTTTTAGTTAATGTTATAAATCGAGTAGCAAAAGTAACAATTATTGATAATAAAATAACAACATTTTTAAGCGAATAAAACTGAAGCTTCTAAAGTTCTTTAGATTTAAGGAAATCTAACATTTCTGTAAGCACAAAAAACACCCAAATTCACATTATTGCTCTAAGCAGTTCTCCACGAAGTCGCACAAAAAAATACGCTTGAATCAGAAATCAGACTAATGGAACGCCTCTATACTTAAGATTTCCGACTTAATGAATCATAAAGAATATTCGCTTACTCAAAATAACCCATAATAGAATCAGATTTGATTCCTAAGTTCAAGTTATTATAGCACTCATTCATATAGAATCTTCAGAAATTCATTAGAATTTTATCGCATTAAGAACGAAATCGTCAAAAAAGTAATTTTTAGCAAAATTTATTATGCATGCATAGTAAGTATGTCGTCTAAAATAATTAACTTCGTAACCTGTTCCGATAGGCAACAGTTTTCAGTGGAAGTTTCCTGTATTCTTCCCCAAAACTATTAATTTATTAAAATTATAAAACATGAAAATACTTGTATGTATTAGTCACGTACCTGATACGACTTCAAAGATTAATTTCACGGATGACAACACCAAACTTGACACAAATGGAATGCAATTTGTCATCAATCCGAATGATGAATTTGGCTTAACGCGAGCGATGTGGTTTAAGGAAAAACAAGGTGCCACCGTGGATGTTATTAACGTTGGTGGTCCAGAAACTGAACCTACCTTACGCAAAGCATTGGCAATTGGTGCTGATAGCGCTATTCGTGTCAACACCCCCGCCACCGATGGTTTTGCAGTTGCCAAACAATTGGCAAACGTGGTTAAAGATGGCGGCTACGATTTGGTTATCGCAGGCCGTGAATCTATTGACTACAATGGCGGTATGGTTCCAGGTATGTTGGCCGAATTAATTGATGCCAACTTTGTGACCAATTGTATCAGTCTCGAAGTAGAGGGCACAAAGGCCAAAGCAGTTAGAGAAATCGATGGCGGAAAAGAAACGGTTTCTACATCCTTGCCACTTGTTATTGGTGGCCAGAAAGGCTTGGTTGAAGAGAGCGATTTGCGTATTCCAAACATGAGAGGAATAATGCAGGCACGCCAAAAGCCATTAAATGTAGTAGAGCCAGTTGAAGCCACCAAAGAAACAACCACCGTTAAGTTTGAAAAACCAGAACCAAGAGGGGCTGTGAAAATGGTGTCTCCTGATAACCTGGACGAACTGGTGAGCTTACTTCATAATGAAGCGAAGGTTATATAAAATTCCGAAATTGAATTCCAATCCAAAACCTTGGAACTTGGAGTTTGACCATTGAAAATTTAGAAATTAATCATGAGATTTCCACTTTCGTGGGAATGATAAAAAATAAAAGATTATGTCAGTTTTAGTATATACAGAATCAGAAGAAGGAAAATTCAAGAAAGTTGCTTTTGAAGTGGCTTCTTACGCAAAAGCTGTTGCGGACCAAATGGGGACGACGGTAACTGCAATCACCATTAACGCCAATGACGTTTCAGAATTGGGGGCATATGGGGTTGATAAAGTATTAAAGGTAAACCATTCAAAGTTGGATGACTTTAATGCCAAAACATACGCCAATATTATCAAACAAGCAGCTGAAAAGGAAGGTACAAAGGTAGTTGTGGTCAGCTCAAGTGCCGACAGCAAATACCTTGCACCATTATTGGCGGTTGGTTTAGATGCCGGCTATGCCTCCAACGTGGTTGAAGCACCAAAAAGTGTATCGCCATTTACAGTAAAACGCACTGCTTTCACCAATAAAGCGTTTGTCTTTTCAACTATTGACACCGACGTAAAAATTGTTGGGGTTTCAAAAAATGCCTTCGGATTAAAAGAACAATCTGGAAGTGCAACTGCTGAAGATTTTTCGCCATCCATTCCAGAGAACGGAGTTCATGTGGACTCAGTTGAGAAGGCTACCAACACCGTAACCATTGCAGATGCAGAAATTGTAGTTTCTGGTGGACGCGGCCTGAAAGGCCCTGAAAATTGGGGAATGATTGAGGATTTAGCCAAAGTATTGGGTGCAGCCACAGCGTGTTCAAAGCCAGTTTCTGATTTAGGTTGGAGACCGCACGGCGAACACGTAGGCCAAACCGGAAAACCTGTGGCAGCAAACTTATATATTGCCATTGGCATCTCCGGAGCTATCCAACACTTAGCGGGTATCAATGCTTCTAAGGTAAAAGTAGTGATCAATACGGATCCAGAAGCTCCATTTTTTAAGGCCGCAGACTACGGTGTAGTGGGCGATGCATTTGAAGTGGTTCCAAAACTCACAGAAAAATTAAAAGAATTTAAGGCACAAAACGCTTAAATTTCTTAACTTGTAGCAGCAATGCGACTGGTGCAAAAATTAGTTGCCATAAATGCATGACCAAAATCCAAAAAAGGGTTCATGCATTTGTGGCAAAAATTTTCACAATCTTTTTTCTCTGGGGCTCTTCCCAAAAAAATATAGTGATCACAGTTGGTAAAGTCCTAATTTAAGCAGTTATTTGTCTTTTATTTTATATGAGTTTAGTCCGATTGAACATAAAGGGAATATCCTATAGCCAAACGCAAAATGGTGCGTATGCCCTGATATTGAATGAAGTAGATGGCGATCGCAAACTCCCAATTGTCATTGGAGCTTTTGAGGCTCAATCAATTGCCATTGCTCTCGAAAAGGAAATTCGCCCACCACGCCCATTAACCCACGATCTTTTTAAAAATTTCGCTGATCGATTTGATATTGTTGTCAAACAGGTCATCATTCATAAATTGGTAGATGGTGTGTTTTATTCCAGTTTAATCTGTGAACGTGATAAGATTGAAGAAATCATAGACGCCCGAACGAGTGACGCCATCGCTTTGGCACTTCGTTTTCAGGCACCAATTTTCACTTATAAGAACATCCTAGACAAGGCTGGAATCTATCTCAAAGTAAATCCTCAAAAAGATGAAGAGCAGCAAGACAGCATCCTTCTGGATGATCTGGTAGCTGAGGAAATAGAATCTACCATACAGGATGACTACAAAAATAAAACCTTAGCAGAACTTCATACCTTATTGGAACAAGCGGTTTTAAGCGAAGATTATGAGTTGGCCGCAAAACTGAGAGATGAAATCTCCAAACGCTAAACAATCTATCAGATGAAACATTTCTTTTTAGCTTTTATAGCTATTTTTTTTGGAGTAATAACCACATTAGCACAAAGCATAGAAAAGAAATGGCAATTGGAAGCCGTCCAAGATAATCAAGGTGTCCATCTTTACAATATCAATTCAGATACGGATGTCTTAAATCTTTCAGACGGTGACTTCGTCTTATATTTAAAGGCCAAAGACACGAGTGCATCCAAAGGCAATTATATAACCCAAAACAAATTGCTAGTCTTATACTATGACAATGCATCCGAAGATATTGAGCGATTTAAAATCAAAAACTTAACTGATTCGACATTAGTTCTTCAAAAAGAAGAGGCCAACTATATTTTTTCTACGCCACATACCCCATCAATTGTCACAGAAGCGGCAACCAGCAGCATAATTGCCAGCCAGGGTTTTACAATGTCCAGCTTGCTCCGTGGAGCCTTAGGCATGTTTGTATTGCTATTCCTATCTTATATATTGAGCCAAAACAGGAAAGCCATCAATTGGAAAACTATTGGCTTCGGACTCGCAGCACAGTTGTTATTGGCCATTGGAGTTTTGAAGGTTCCGTTTATACAAAAAACATTCGAAATCGTTGGAAAGATGTTCGTAAAAGTCTTGGAATTCACTCAAGCGGGAAGTGAATTTCTACTTGGAGGCATGATGGACATCAGCAGTTTTGGGTTTATCTTTTTGTTTCAGGTATTGCCGACCATTATTTTCTTTTCCGCGTTGACCTCAGTCCTATTTTATTTAGGAATAATTCAAAAAGTAGTAGCAGGCATGGCTTGGATATTGACCAAGCTCTTAAAGATTTCTGGTGCAGAAAGTTTGAGCGTGGCCGGTAATATTTTCTTAGGCCAAACGGAAGCCCCTTTAATGATCAAGGCCTATTTGGAGAAAATGACAAAATCTGAAATTCTTTTGGTCATGATTGGGGGAATGGCCACTGTTGCCGGCGGGGTATTGGCTGCTTATATCGGATTTTTAGGTGGTGAAGATGAAGCCCTTAAGCTGTTTTATGCCAAACATTTGTTGACAGCCTCAGTGATGGCTGCTCCAGGGGCAATTGTGATTTCGAAAATGTTATACCCTCAACAAAAACCAATTAATACAGAGATTGAGGTTTCTCAGGAAAATATTGGCTCTAATATTCTGGATGCCATTGCCAATGGCACAACCGAAGGTTTAAAATTAGCCGCCAATGTTGGGGCCATGCTTTTGGTTTTTATTGCTTTTATAGCGATGATCAATTATGGGTTTGGGAAACTCGGAAATGTGACTGGTTTAAATGCATTAATAGCCAATAACACTCCTTATGCGGCGCTCTCGTTGGAATTTATTTTAGGTTATATTTTCTCGCCTTTAATGTGGCTCATTGGTGTTGCCAAGGAAGACATGGCACTCATGGGTCAGTTGCTAGGTATCAAATTGGTGGCGAGCGAGTTTGTTGGCTATATCCAATTGGCGGAACTTAAGAATGTCGCGAACGTGACCCATTTGAAGTTCGAAAAATCAATTATTATGGCCACGTATATGTTATGCGGATTTGCAAACTTTGCATCCATCGGTATTCAAATTGGCGGCATAGGGTCTTTGGCTCCAGGACAACGCAAGACCTTATCCGAATTTGGAATGAAAGCACTTATTGGCGGAACCATTGCATCATTACTGTCTGCCACTATTGCGGGAATGATTATTGGGTAAACAGTTCCTGCGAAGGCAGGAATCTTAAAGTTTTAAGTTCGTAACATCACTTCATCATCAAATTTAATATCACACTATAGTACTGAAACATTTATTTATAAAATTTCATTTTTAATCTAATTGGTTTTTGAAATAATAACTCAGCTATTTGGTATATAGATAATTAAATACTCCTGAATTAGGTTTAGATCGCTATAGGAATTATAAATCTCAAAACCTTCCATATCTTTTTTAACCATTATAACGAATGGATTAGAACATTCCTTAATGCATAAGTAGTAATCCTACAACTGAAGCCTCGTAACTTTTCATCTTATAACTTTAACACACATATCACTTCGGGAAGTTCTTAACTTTCTTTAATTTTGGCATTTAAGTAAAATAAACGTCTAATTTAATGAGATTCCCACTTTCGTGGGAAATAAATATGAAACAATATCACGACCTCGTAAAGCATGTATTAGAAAACGGCACCCAAAAAGGAGACCGGACCGGAACTGGGACCAAAAGTATTTTTGGATATCAAATGCGTTTTGATCTTAGTGAAGGATTCCCGATGGTGACCACTAAAAAACTCCACCTAAAATCCATAATTTACGAATTACTCTGGTTTTTAAAAGGTGATACCAATATCAATTACCTCAACGACAATGGTGTTAGAATCTGGAATGAATGGGCAGATGCCAACGGCGACCTAGGCCCTGTTTACGGACACCAATGGCGAAATTGGAACAATGATGAGATTGATCAGATCAAAGACATTGTAGACACCCTTAAAAACAACCCCAATAGCCGGCGTATGTTGGTTTCGGCCTGGAACCCTTCGGTATTACCAGATACCTCAAAGTCATTTTCAGAAAATGTGGCCAATGGGAAAGCGGCGCTCCCTCCTTGTCATGCTTTTTTCCAATTTTACGTTGCTGACGGCAAACTCTCCTGTCAATTGTATCAACGAAGTGCGGATATCTTTTTAGGAGTTCCTTTTAATATTGGCTCCTATGCGCTCCTCACGATGATGATGGCGCAAGTATGTGGTTATGAAGCAGGTGATTTCATCCATACCTTTGGCGATGCACACATTTACAATAACCATATTGAACAGTTAGAGTTGCAATTGTCCCGAGACATCAGACCGCTTCCAAAAATGATGTTAAACCCCGATGTCAAAGATATTTTCGACTTTACGTTTGAAGATTTCACTTTGGAAGATTACAATCCACATCCACATATTAAAGGAGCAGTTGCGGTTTAGATCGCAGATTTTTATCTGCTCATAAATTAGGATTGCGGAACTGCCCAACTGAAAATATACAGATTATAGATAGGTTGTAAAATAAAAAAGGTGTTTTCCAATTGGAAAACACCTTTTTTATTTTTCTTAAAGATTCTGTTACAGATTCAAAACTGCATTTTCTCCGCCAAACTCATTCACTTTGTAAGCATCAGCGCGTTCATCGTTGGTGAAAGTACCATCTATAAGATATCTAAACTCATAAGAGTTGTCTTTTTCTAAATCTATAGTACCTTTAAACGTTCCGTTCTTTAGTTTCTTAAGCTGTAAAGCCTTTTTTTCATTCCATTCATTAAAAGTTCCTAAAACACTTACCTTTTTAGCGTCTTCAGCAGGTACCGTAAAAGTCACCTTACAAATAGGTTTACTTTTTAAGTATTGTTTTGTAATTGCCATAATTCAAATTAATTGATTTTGCGGCAAATATAAACATAATTCAACAAATTAAATCATTTAACCATCGCAATACCAAAGATTTATCATTTCCTTAATAATGTGTTTCAATTTATTTCAACTTAGTAATGAAACCTACATTCCATTATCGTATCATCAGCATTTCTAATTTTCTTTTATACTGATTCTCAATACATTCACCTTAGAATCACTTTATTTTATGACTTATATTAAAGAACACAGGATTGAATTAACCATTTCATCAAAAAAAACTAACTTTACATAAAATTTCAACCTCATGTTCGGCAAAAAAAAACCTGTAGAAAAAATAGACAAAGAGCAACTAGAGCTCATTGAAACTGCACAGCGCAGAATAAAGCAAAAGAAACGTTTATACTACCATTTTGTAATCTTCTTGATAGGTGCACTTTTTCTCATCCTTTTAAACACCGTGATTGGTATAGGAGAACAGACCAAGATATGGGGATTGGATTGGTTTGTATTTGCCATATTAGCTTGGTTATTTCTTTTTGTTTTCCATCTTTTCAATGTGTTTATTACTCATAAATTTATGGGCAAGTCGTGGGAGGAGGCCCAATTGAGCAAGTTGGTAGCCAAACAAAAAGAACGTATTTCAAAACTTCAGGCAGAGGTTGAAAAGACGCATCCTTTGGAATCTACTGCTCTGACTGAAAAAAAAACGAAAGTCCATAAAAACCTTACCCTCATTGCTGCGGCCGGAGAAAATGACACCATCGGTAAGGACAACCAGCTGATCTGGCATTTGAGTGACGATTTAAAACGTTTTAAGACCTTGACCTCCAGTCATTGCATTATTATGGGAAGAAAAACTTTTGAGAGTTTCGGCAAACCACTTCCCAATAGAACGCACATTGTTATTACACGCCAGCAGAAGTACCAGGTTCCTCCTGGTGTTATTGTGGTGCATAATATTGAGGATGCTCTGGATGCCGCCAAAAATGATCCGCAACCATTTATTATTGGCGGTGGAGAAATTTACCGACAAGCCATGCCTTATGCCGATAAGATTGAATTGACCCGCGTTCATGAACGTTTCGATGGGGATGCCTTTTTTCCAAAAATAGATCCTTCTGTTTGGATGGAAACCGAAAACATCTCTCATCAAAAAGACGGGAATCACAAATACTCTTTTTCATTTATTACTTACCAAAGAAGATAAAACCTAAAAAGTGAAGCTTAAAAGAAGAAGGAAGTTAGTTACCTACCTTAATATTCTAGATCAACCCATTCGGTTCAACCCGTTTTTATTCAGTAGAAAATTTATCCTTTGGGCATTTTTAGGTCTTTTTGGCGGGGTCATTGCTGGATTATATTGGTTGGTCCTTGAGTATTTCACACATCAATTGGCCAATTTTGATGGCTGGCTTGTCATTCCGACGATGGCCGTCTGTGGCTTATTGGCGGGCTTGATCATTCATTTCATTGGAGACCCTGGTGAGATCCATTTGATTGTCAACAATATTCGGTTTAATAAAGGAAAGCTTGATCCTAAGAACAATCCGTCCATGATCTTATCTTCCTTACTGTGTATTGCATCAGGTGGAAGCCTCGGCCCAGAAGCACCGTTAGTCCAGGTAGTCGGATCAGCGGGCACTTGGTTTGGTAAATTATTCCGTTTAAAAGGTGAAGACTTACGCTCCATGAGTATTGCTGGGATGGCATCCGGTTTTACGGCCATGTTTGGCGCACCTTTAGGGGGAAGTTTGTTCGCACTTGAAATTCTGCATCATAAACATGCGGTTGAATATTATAAAGCGATCATGCCCGCATTCGTGGCCAGCTGTTTTAGTTATTTGGTGTTTGCATTGATCACAAGATTGAGCTTGGGTGCACTCTGGAATTTGCCATCCTACGAAATGTTGAGCAAATTCGATTTCTTATATGCGGTGTTTTTTGCCATCATCGCCACTTGTTTTGGTTGGTTGTTTATTTTTTGCACCAAAACCCTAAAGCAGCTGTTTTCTAATTTAGTAGTTCCTATTTATATAAAAACGCTCATTGGCGGTATTTCTTTGGGCATTATTGCATATTATCTGCCATTGACGAGATATTTTAGCCATTACGAACTTAACACACTCCTGCTCAGTGACTTTTCACTCAAAATGCTCATCGCCATTCTAATATTCAAAATTATAGCCATTGCGATAACGGTGACTTCAGGGTGGCGGGGCGGTTTTATTATTCCTCTGTTTTTTTGTGGCGCCACCTTAGGATTGATCATTCATCATTTTATTCCTTCTATAAGTCTATCGCTAACTATTGTGAGTTGTATGGCGGCCATAAATGCATGTGTCACGAGAACGCCTATGAGCACTACAATTCTATTAGCCACACTAACAGGTTTTACCTATTTCATTCCCATCTTGTTTGCCAGTTTAACTGGATATTTCTTAGCTCCCAGAATTCCGTTTATCACTTCCCAAATGGAGAATGAAGAAAATTAGATAGGTCCAAAGGTTTTAATACACTCCTTCACCCTATCCTACTTGCTTTTTAATTAATTTTGCATCATGATAACAGACATTCAGCTTCGTGTAAGCCTTCAAGAGGAGAAGCGTCCAGATATTTTAACACATAAAAGTGCTGAATTTCTTGGTATTCCTAAAACTAAGATTTCGGGGGTTAAAGTCCTTCGAAAATCCATCGATGCCAGAAAGAAGCAGATTATCTTCAATTATAAAGTGGCAGTTTACATCAACGAACCTGTTCCTGAAACTTCTGATTATCACTTTGATTATCGCGATGTATCCAAAGCAAAACCCGTTCACATCATCGGTTTTGGACCTGCGGGGATGTATGCGGCACTGCGGTGTGTAGAATTGGGGTTTAAACCCATTGTACTGGAACGTGGTAAAAATGTTCAAGACCGACGCCGCGATTTGAAAGCCATCAATCAGGATCATTTTGTAAATGAAGATTCCAATTATTGTTTTGGTGAAGGCGGGGCAGGCACTTACAGCGATGGTAAATTATACACCAGAAGTTTAAAACGAGGCGATGTCCGTCGGATTTTTGAGAATCTCGTTTTCCATGGTGCTACCGATCAGATTCTGGTAGATGCCCATCCACATATTGGCACCAACAAACTCCCTAAAGTCGTTCAAAATATTCGAGAAACCATCACAAATCATGGTGGAGAAGTCCACTTTAACACCAAGGTCACCGACTTTATTATAAAAGATAATACTATCAAGTCGCTTGTACTTCAAAATGGCGAAGCGATGGACGTCAACAAGGTCATTTTGGCCACAGGGCATTCTGCAAGAGATATTTACTATCTGCTCAATGATAAAAATATTGCGGTCGAAGCCAAATCCTTTGCCATGGGTGTTCGGGTGGAACATCCACAACATATTATTGATTCCATACAATATAGTTGCAGTGGAGATCGTGACGCCTTATTGCCGGCCGCTTCTTACAGTATCGTAGAGCAAGTCAATGGCAGAGGTGTTTATTCATTTTGCATGTGTCCTGGCGGATTTATCGTGCCTTCAGCCACAGCAAATGGTGAGGTGGTGGTCAATGGCATGTCGCCGTCCAAACGAAACAATCAATTTGCAAATTCAGGCATCGTGGTTGAAATTAATGCCCATAGGGATTTATATAAATATGAACATTTCGGCGTTTTTAAAGCTTTAGAATATCAAAAGAATTTAGAGCAGTTGGCGTTTACCGCTGGCGGCAGAAGCCAAACCGCTCCAGCCCAACGTTTAACAGATTTTGTGGAAGGTAAACTTTCGGACAGCCTCAACCCGACTTCGTATCAACCGGGATTGAAATCGGCGCCGTTACACTCCTTACTTCCTAAACTTATTGGCTCTAGCCTACGCAACGGGTTTAAAGTTTTTGGCGAAAAAATGAAAGGCTATTATACCGAAGAAGCTAATATTGTAGGCGTAGAATCACGAACATCCTCACCAGTGAGCATCCCCCGAAATGAACGCTTAAAACATCCTCAAATTTCAAATCTCTTCCCTTGTGGCGAAGGCGGCGGTTATGCAGGTGGCATTGTTTCAGCGGCAATGGATGGCGAACGCTGCGCGGAAGCTGCTTGTGGACAGGCTTGAGCAATTGTTGATTGTTGATTGATGATTCATGATTGTTGATTGTTGATTGTTCATTGTTGATTGTTGATTGATTGTTGATTGATGAAAAAAGTTGTTCCACAAAGTTCCACCTAGAAGACACAAAAAACACAAAGAAAGAAATGAAAAGGCTCGGTGATTAGTAATTAGCGATTCTTGTTGTAAAACTTGAAACATTGAACTCAAAACATAAACTTTTGAACTTTGAGTTCTCTCCTAAGGAAGTATGACTGCCTCTAAAAAAATATTCCTATTTTTGCACAACTAAAAATTGACAAAAATGAACGCATACATATTTCCAGGTCAAGGTGCTCAATTTACCGGAATGGGATTGGACCTTTATGAAAAATCAGCCGAAGCCCAAGAGCTTTTTGAAAAGGCCAATTCAATTTTAGGTTTTCCTATCACCGACATCATGTTTGAAGGTTCCGCAGAAGACCTTAAAGAAA
>Ga0208015_1000071_pt1 | contig 71196 bp, 53 predicted proteins | sample 26BtaG_FD_184101 | JGI IMG/M metagenome (GOLD analysis project Ga0208015, IMG submission 184101) | Marine viral communities from Cariaco Basin, Caribbean Sea - 26B_WHOI_OMZ_CsCl (SPAdes) (version 2) | ecosystem: Environmental > Aquatic > Marine > Oceanic | place: Caribbean Sea: Cariaco Basin... | reverse complement strand
TCCATTCCGCAGGGCTCATATCAATCCCGGATTTCAGCAACGCAGCGGTCAACGGCACGTTGTCGATAATAGCCGAGAAAATGCCCATCAGATAATTGGCGTAGACCGGCGGCAGTACGTCATAGATGGCTACCAGCGAATCCAGCGCGTGGATTTCCTTGAGCATACCCACCAGCAACAGAATACCGAGGAAAAACAGCAGGGTTTCGAACTCGATCACGCGGATGTATTCCAGGATCGGGTCCAGGTCTTCGTCGCTGCTCATGAACCGGGACACCAGGAACATGATAGAAAGACCGAACAGAAAGGTAAGAACCGGCGGGATGCCAAACAGGGCATTTCCACTGATGGTTCCGATAATTGTCGCCAGGAACAGAATCGCGATGATCACATCAACCTTTCGCACTTCATTGGAGCTGGCTTGCAGCGTCACCGTTCCGGACAGCCCGCCGGAGAGAAACACCGCCAGGATAAACACCGTGATCGAGGCCGGAATGGCCAGCGTCAGCAGTGTCAGAATCTCTACCTTGTCGGCCAGGAAGATCATCAGCGTGGTTACATCGCCGGTAATCAGCGAGACACCACCGGAGTTCACCGCAATTTAACATAATATACATTATGCGCAGTACGGTATTGGGGTATCTGCTCAACAAACAGGTAAGCCCTTCATGTCGGCAGAATGGCAAACACAGGCCACGCCGTATTTCACTGAACTGGCTCTAAAGCCTCAATCAGGCCCTGGTGGGGATTCTGCACACGCAGCCGGCCACTTTCCAGCTCTGTGATAACGGTAAAATGCAGAACAACCTGGCCGGCCATCACAATCTGCACGGGCTGGCCCAGGTTTGCCCTGGTCATTTCGTGGAGCTCAGCTCGGCCCTGTTGGTCCAGAACAATCCATAGAAGTCCGTCTTCCGAGATCGACGCTTTCTCCACCCGTTCGACGGGCACAGAAAACTCCACGACCGCAGGCTGTCCATCCCATAGCGTCTCTGCACCTGAAGGAAACGCAAACAGGCACACCGAGAACACAGCGGCGGTTACCAATCCCGATAAGCCGTTTTTTATATCCATAACTCGCTGTGAAACCCCATTATCGTCGTATCAACTGAATCAGAGAAATTCCTGAGGCGCCGAAACGCTTGAGAGTTACTGCATGAAGAGTTGGCGATAACTCACTGAATTGTATACACTCTCATTATGTCCAATATTTAGGAGTATTGGACATTTCAGGCTTCCCGACCGTACATCACAATTCGCAAACAAGGCTGCCCAGATGAACGCCAGGCCCGGATTTCCCGGTTTTCCGCTGTTTGACACTGCTGATCTCATCCACGAACAGGCCGAGCTTGCGCTGTATCCCGATCTGCGTGCAGCGCTGGATGCGGTACCCGTCAACCCGGATAAAGCCCGTCAGGACTTCTACACCGCCCGCCGATTCCTCGAAAAATACAGCGATGTTTCCGGCACATACAACCGTTTTCGAAGCGAAATCCAGCGTTTTCTCAACTACACCTGGCTGATTGCCCGCCGTCACCTTGCCCAGTCAGACAGCGACCTGATCACAGGCTACTTTGCCTTTTTGAAAACCCCTCCGGCTCCCTGGATATCCCGTGGGATCTATCCGGCATTCGTCTCTCAGGCAGACCTGCGTCGCTCCAACCCGGACTGGCGGCCCATGGCGCTCCGGTCCAAAGCCGTGCAGGCGCCCTACTCTGTTACCCAGGCCAGCCTGAATGCCAGCCGCACCGCCTTGCAGACCTTCTTCAAGTATCTGGTGGCCCACGATTATCTGCCCAAAAATCCGCTGATCGATGTGCGCAAGCGGGACCGCAACGCCAAACCCAGCCTGAACCAGGACCGGGACGCCGAAGTGCGGCGGCTGACGGACTGGCAGTGGTCGTTCCTGCTGGAAACCCTCACCGAACTGGCGGACAGCAACCCGAAATTCGAGCGTAACCTCTTTGTGATCGTCACCATGAAAAGCCTGTTCCTGCGGGTCAGCGAACTGGCACCGCGGCCGGTGGACCGGAGCCAGGTGCGTACCCCCTGCTTTGGTGATTTCCGCCGAACCATTGTCGATGGCGAACCCTACTGGGTGTATTCGGTGTTCGGTAAAGGCGACAAAACCCGGCAAGTTACCTTGCCAGACGCCTACCTGGATTACCTGAAGCGCTGGCGAGGCCATCTTGGGCTGCCCTCTCCGTTGCCGGTGCCCGGAGAATCCACGCCTATTCTGCCGTCCGCGAAAGGTAATGCCATCGGAAAACGACAGGTGCAACGGATCTACGAGCAGGCAATGGTTGCCACCGCAGACCGGATGGAGCGCGAAGGCTATCTGGATGAAGCCAGGCAAATGCTGGCGATTCGCTCCGAAACCCACTATCTGCGCCACACCGGAGCAAGCCAGGCCATCGAGGCCGGGGCGGATATCCGCCACATCAGTGAAGAGCTCGGCCACGCCAATGCCACCTTCACGGAATCCGTCTACGTAAACTCGGAACAGGCCCGAAGGCGAACAGAAGGCCGTCGCCGGCGGGTGTAACTGCTGGTTCTGTTAAACGATGCCCAGTGATTGGTTTACCCCGTCACGAATTTCGCGGTAGCGCTCGGCATCGTTGGCAAGGATTTCCAGGTTATCTTCCGGAAAGATTTCTTTTAGCTTGCTCCTGGCTTTCTCTGTGTTTAACCGCGCCGGCATCAGCTGTTCCAGTGCGCGCAACATCACTTCCGGCGAAACCGAGGCTCCCGGCGATGCGCCCAGCAAGGTGCCATAGGTCTTGTCGCTGGAGACGATTATCTCCGTGCCCATCTGCAGGTCGCCATCTTTAATGATCTGTACCCGCTGCCCGGCTTCCACGGCTTGCCAGTTGAACTTGTTACCAAGCCCGGGGGCGAACTTCTCCAGCGAATCCAGCATGCTCTGCTCGCCTTTGAAGGTCTCGGAGACCAGGTATTTCACCAGTGGGAAGTTCTCCATGGCCACGTTCAACAGGCCCGGAATGTCGTGCAGGCGCATGGAGCGGAGATAGTCAATAAAGCCCCGGCCTTTCTCAAGAACCGGTTTAAAGGAGGCAAACGGCCCGAATAACAGGTAATGCTGGCCATTGGCCACCCGCAGATCCAGGTGCGGAACAGACATCGGGGGTGCGCCCACTTCTGCACGGCCGTAGGTTTTGGCGCGGTATTGGTCCGCCTGCTCCGGCGTAACCGGCGCCTGCAGGAAACGGCCACCCACCGGGAAGCCGGCGAAACGTCTGGCAAACGGCAAATGGCTCCGTTTCAGTAGCTGGAAGGCGCCACCGCCGGCGCCAACAAATAGTACATCAGCTTTATACTGGGTGGCCGTACCGTTGCGCTCGGTTTCCAGTAACCAGCTGCCGGCCGGGCTGCGGTGTGCACGCTTTACGTGTACACCGTACTCAATGGCCACGCCCAAATCCCGGGCAGCGTACTCAGCCATTTGTTCTGTCAGAGAGCCGAAGTTCACATCCGTGCCGGTTTCAATTACCGTGGCAGCCATCTTTTCATGGCGCGGCCGGCCCTCCATGGTGTAAGGGATCCAGTTTTTTATCTCATCAAAATCATCGGAATAACGCATGTCTTCGAAGAAATGATGGCCGGACATTTCCTTGTGCCGAAGCACCAGCTCTTCGATGAAGGATTCCGAGACCAAGGTGCAGTGCTTGGTCTGGTTGATGAACGTGGTGGGGTCTTTAATGGCACCCTTTTTTACCAGGTAGGCCCAGAATTGCTTGGCCACGTTGAACTGGGCGTGGATTTTCAGGGCTTTCTCAACAGAAATAACCTCGCCATCCACCGGGGTGTAGTTGAGCTCGCAGTTGGCTTCGTGGCCGGTTCCTGCGTTGTTGAACACCCAGGAGTTGCCTGCTCCCGGGCCATCCAGCCGTTCCAGTATGGTGATATCCAGCTCGGGTGCCAGTTCCTTTGCCAGTGTGGCAAGGGTGACACCCATAATGCCTGCGCCGATAACAATTACCTTCATAGCCTGTGCCCGCCCGAGTCGGTTGTAGGAGTTTGTTCATCAAAGCCTTTTGGCCAGTGTACTCCTACTGCTGCATGTGCTCTACATCCTCACGGGCATCACGCAAAAAGGACTCCACGGTTTCTCCGGGCAGCAGCAACTGCTGTTCTATCATCGAATCCCGCCAGTCAGACTCTGCAAAGATGCATCGGTATTCGTTCGGGAACTCTACATAAAGGCGTTTGAAATACTCCCTTGCCCGCACCTTGTTCGGCTCTTTGCGGCGGGATTCCAGTACAGCCATGTTGTACAGCGCCCCGGCCCTGACCTGGTCCGGCTGGCTATCATCTTTGTAAATCCGTTCAAGGCGGCTGAGCACTTCATTCACACCGGTCAGCCGGTATTCCTTGAGGATCTCTGTGGCGGATTCCATCACCCGGTCTTCGCCGTGCCGGCAGGGTGAGCTGGCATGGTCCTGCACATACTGGTCGACGGCCCGCTCCACTTCATGACGGTGTTTGTGGTCCTGCTTCTGTTCATACACAAAGCCGGTACCCACGCCGGTGGCGATGGTGCCGGGCATGCAGCCGGCTACCATCCCGGCCAAGGCCAGGGACCCGGCAACGCCGAACGCCCTGAGAGATTTCATCTGTGTCATCTGGTCATCCCTGATGGTCTGGATTACGTAGGTTACAATCGACGAATGTCGGGTAACATACGGTAACTGTCATATCGTATCGGTACCGTGACCCCTGTATTAAAACCGAAAAGGAGTAATCGAATGGCAAATACCAAAGCATACGCGGCCACTGCGCCGGATTCCGGCCTGGCCCCCTACGCCATTGACCGCCGGGAGCTGCGGGCCGACGACGTAGCCATCGAAATCGACTACTGCGGTGTCTGCCACAGCGATCTCCACACCGTCGAGAACGATTGGGGCGGCTCGAAGTACCCGGTTATTCCCGGGCACGAGATTGTGGGCCGGGTAACCGCTGTGGGGCCGGATGTAAAAGCCTATAAAGAGGGGGACCTGGTGGGCGTGGGTTGCATGGTAGACAGCTGCCGTACCTGTTCCGCCTGCGAATCCGGGCTGGAGCAATATTGCGATGAAGGCTCTACCATGACCTATGGCAGCCTGGACCGGCACGATGGCACCGTTACCCACGGTGGCTACTCCGAGAGAATCGTGGTCAGCGAACGTTTTGTGGTTCGCGTGCCAGAGAAACTGGACCCGGCCGCTGCGGCACCGATTCTGTGCGCGGGCATCACCACCTACTCGCCCCTGAAGTACTTCAATGTCGGCAAGGGCCACAAGGTCGGCGTTCTGGGCATGGGTGGCCTTGGCCACATGGGTGTGAAATTCGCCAAGGCGCTGGGCGCTGAAGTGACTATCTTCACCCGCTCCGAGGCCAAGGTTGCGGAAGCGAAGAAACAGGGCGCAGACCATGTGATCATCTCTACCGATGAGGCGCAGATGAAGGCCGCCGCCAACTCCTTCGACTTCCTGCTCGACACCATTCCGGTGGCCCACGACCTGAACCCCTACCTGAAATGCCTGAAGCACGATGGCACCCATATCCTGGTGGGCCTGCTGACGCCGGTTGAGCCAGCCCTGCAAGCCGGGCTGCTGGTTACCAAGCGCCGGGTGATTGCCGGTTCCCTGATCGGTGGCATGCCGGAAACCCAGGAGGTGCTGGATTTCTGCGCTCAGCACGACATCACCTGCGACATCGAGATGCTGGACATCCGCAACATCAATGAAGCCTACGAGCGCATGAAAAAAGGCGACGTGAAGTACCGCTTCGTGATCGATATGAAGACGCTCAAACAGAGCTGATCAGCCCGCCGAAAGCGCCCGGGCATGAAATTTCTGCCCGGGCGGTCTTTGACAATCCGCTAATAACCAATCCGGTTGCAAAGGGTTAGCATGGGTCTATTGTTATCGACTCTGACCCTGGACAAGCCGAATGACCTTTGCACGCATTGCCGGAACCGGCTCTTACCTGCCGGACAACATTGTGACCAACAAGGACCTGGAACAGCGGGTAGATACCTCTGACCAGTGGATCCGTGAACGCACCGGCATCGAACAACGCCATATCGCCCTGCCCGGCCAGACTACCGTGGACCTTGCCGAACAAGCTGCCCTGAGGGCCATTGAAGCCGCGGGCATCGATGCCAAAGACATCGACCTGATTGTGTTTGCTACCACCACCCCGGACAAGGTCTTCCCCAGCTGCGCCTGTATTCTGCAGGCCCGACTTGGCATCGAGGGCTGCCCCGCGTTCGATATCCAGGCCGTGTGCAGCGGCTTTGTATACGCCCTGGCCACTGCGGAAAAGTTCATCCGTACCGGCTCCAGCAAGAAGGCGCTGGTGATCGGAGCCGAGGTATTCTCCCGCATTCTCAACTGGGACGACCGGGGCACCTGCGTACTGTTCGGCGATGGCGCCGGCGCGGTGATTCTGGAGGCCAGTGAAGAAACCGGCATTCTGTCCACACACCTGCACGCCGATGGCCGCTATGAAGAGCTGCTGCACGTGCCCTGCGGTGTCGCCAACGACTTCGACGCGGTCAAGGCCGGCAAGGCGTTTGTGGAGATGAAGGGTAACGAAGTGTTCAAGGTGGCGGTAAACACCCTGGGCCGGATCGTCGATGAAACCCTCGAAGCCAACCAGATGGAAAAATCCGACATTGACTGGCTGGTGCCACACCAGGCCAACCTGCGGATTATTTCCGCCACCGCCCGCAAGCTCGGTATGTCGATGGACCAGGTTGTGGTCACCGTTAACCGCCATGGCAACACCTCGGCCGCCTCTGTGCCCCTGGCGTTGGACGAAGCCGTTCGGGATGGTCGCATTCAGCGGGGCCAGGTGGTGTTACTGGAAGCGTTTGGCGGTGGCTTTACCTGGGGTTCCGCCCTGTTGAAATACTGACCCATATTCACAAAGGTGCTTTGATTATTTATTTTTAGTATTTTTAGTTCTTAGAAGCCTTTGCTAAATTGCTCCTCAGATTCACTGATTCCAATCTGAGGAGCTTTCCATGAAACACCTGCTAAAAGGATTTGCACTGGGCGCTGCCCTGCTCTCCGCCCAACCAGCCCTTGCCGCTGACCGGGAGCTGCTCAATACCTCCTACGATATTGCCCGCGAGCTGTTCGCCGCCTACAACGTGGAATTCAAGAAGCACTGGCAGGAAAAGACCGGTGAAACCCTTGAAGTTAACCAGTCTCACGCCGGTTCTTCCAAGCAGGCCCAGGCCATTATTCAGGGTTTGAAAGCCGATGTGGCCACCTTCAACCAGGTAACCGACATCGACATCCTGCACGAACGCGGCAAGCTGATCCCCGAAAACTGGGCCGAGCGCCTGCCCAACAACAGCTCCCCCTACTATTCCACCATGGCGTTCCTGGTTCGCAAGGACAACCCGAAGAACATCCAGAACTGGGATGACCTGGTTCGCGAAGACGTTGCCCTGGTAATGCCGAACCCGAAAACCTCCGGTAACGGCCGTTACACCTACCTGGCCGCGCTGGGTTATGCCCAGGACACCTTCGGCGACGATCAGGACAAGGTTGACCAGTTCCTGGCGGATTTCCTGGGCCAGGTACGGGTATTCGACAGCGGCGGCCGTGGAGCCACCACCACCTTCGTTGAGCGTGGCATTGGCGATGCGCTGCTGACCTTTGAATCGGAAGTACTCAACCTGGCCGACCGCCTGGGCGATGAGTACGAAGTAGTCACCCCCAGCGTGAGCTTCCTGGCCGAGTTCCCGGTCACCTGGATTGATGACTACGTAAGGCAGAACGGCACCGAAGAACTGGCGAAGGAATACCTGACCCACCTGTATTCTGAAGACTCCCAGCGCCTGCTGGCCGGCTTCAACTACCGGGTTCACAACGAGGTTGTGAAAGCCGAGAACGCCGACCGCTTCAAGGAGCTCAAGCTCAAGTCCATCGATGAAATCGCCGGTGGCTGGGAAAACGCCATGAAGGTTCACTTCACCAGTGGCGGTAAACTCGACCAGCTGCAGCGTCGGCGGTAAGAGGCAAGCATGTCGGTATCCGCTCAAGCAGGCGCCGCCCCCGTGCGGCGCTTTGCCGGTCGAAGCAAACGGGTGTTGCCGGGGTTTGGTCTGAGCCTCGGTATTTCCCTGTTCTTTGTCAGCCTCGTGTTGCTGCTGCCCCTGACCGGACTGGTCGTGGAAACTTCCGGCATGACCTGGGATCAGTTTGTATTCACCATCACCGATCCCCGGGTAGTCGAGTCCTACAAGGTGACTCTCTGGACCGCGCTGGCAGCCTCGTTGTTCAACGGTCTGTTCGGGTTGCTCCTGGCCTGGGTGCTGGTGCGCTATGAATTCCCCGGCAAGCGGCTGATCGATGCGGTTGTCGACCTGCCCTTCGCCCTGCCCACGGCGGTTGCCGGCATCACCCTGGCTACCCTGTTCGCACAGAACGGCTGGTATGGCCAGGCGCTGGCAAAAGCCGGTATTGAGGTTGCCTTTACCCCGCTGGGTATCGTGGTCGCCATGGCCTTCACCAGCATTCCGTTTGTGGTGCGCACCGTTCAACCGGTTCTGGAAGAGCTATCTCCGGCCGATGAAGAGGCCGCTGTCAGCCTTGGCGCCTCGGATTCCCGGGTTTTCCGGAAAGTGATTTTCCCGCCCCTGTGGCCAGCCCTGGTGACCGGCATTGCCTTGTCCTTCACCCGCAGCCTGGGTGAGTTCGGCGCCATTATCTTTATTGCCGGCAACACCCCCTATGTCAGCGAAGTGACCAGCCTGATGATCTTCGTGCGCCTGCAGGAATACGACTACGCCTCAGCCAGTGCCATTGCCTCTATGGTCTTGTTGGTCTCCCTGGTGCTGCTGTTCGCCATCAACTTGTGGCAAGGCCGGTATCTGCGCCGGCTGGAGGGTCGATAGATGTCGGCGGAACAGCACAGAGTCGGTGACCAGCCCTGGGTTCGCCGAAGCCTGATCGGCCTCGCGGTGAGCCTGACCGTGATTCTGCTGGTCATTCCAGTGGTGGTGATCTTTACCGAAGCACTGAGTGCCGGCTGGAGCACCTTCAGCGATAACATTCTGGACGAATACAGCCTGCACGCCATCGGGCTGACGCTGCTGGTGGCCCTGCTGACGGTGCCGCTGAACCTGGTGTTCGGTACCGCACTGGCCTGGGCCGTTACCCGGTTCCGCTTTCCCGGCCGCAAACTGCTGATCACCCTGATTGATATTCCGTTTGCCGTGTCTCCGGTGGTGGCCGGTTTGCTTTACCTGCTGCTGTATGGACGCAACGGCTGGCTGGGTGGCTGGTTGAGCAGCCACGATGTTCAGCTGATGTTTGCCTGGCCCGGCATTGTCATGGTCACGGTGTTTGTGACCTGCCCGTTCGTGGCCCGGGAACTCATTCCGCTGATGCAGCAACAAGGCAGTGAAGAGGAAGAAGCCGGCGTAGTTCTGGGCGCTTCCGGCTGGCGGATTTTCCGCAAGATCACCCTGCCCAACATCAAATGGGCACTGATTTACGGCGTGGTGCTCACCAACGCCCGGGCCGTGGGCGAGTTTGGTGCAGTGTCTGTGGTGTCCGGCAATGTTCGCGGACAAACCAATACCTTACCGCTGCATGTTGAACTGCTTTATCAGGATTACAACGTGGCCGGCGCGTTTGCCGCGGCCTCGCTGCTGGCGGCTATCGCCATACTGACACTGATCGCCAAGGCCATTGTGGAATGGCGACAGTCCCGAATTGAACACCCGGCGCCGAAAACAGGAGGTGCATGATATGAGCATCACAATCGATCGCATCAAGAAATCTTTCGGCAAATTCCAGGCTCTGAATGATGTCTCTCTGGATATTCCTGAAGGCAAGCTGACCGCCCTGCTCGGGCCATCCGGTTCCGGCAAGACCACGTTGCTGCGGATTATTGCCGGGCTGGAATCGTCGGATTCCGGCCGGGTGCTGTTTGGTGGCGACGATGTCAGTAACCTGCACGTTCGGGACAGAAACATCGGTTTTGTTTTCCAGCACTACGCCCTGTTCAAGCACCTGACGGTCGCCCAGAACATCGCCTTCGGCCTGGAATCCCTGCCCCGCAGGAGCCGGCCCTCGAAGCAGGAAATCAACGCACGGGTAGCGAAACTGCTGGAAATGATTCAGCTGCCACAGCTGGCAGACCGCTATCCGGCCCAGTTGTCCGGTGGCCAGAAGCAGCGGGTCGCGCTGGCGCGGGCCCTGGCTACCAAGCCACGCATCCTGCTGCTGGACGAACCGTTCGGCGCACTGGACGCCAAGGTCCGTAAAGATCTGCGCCGCTGGCTGCGTGCCTTGCACGATGAATTCCACTTCACCAGTATCTTTGTAACACACGATCAGGAAGAAGCTCTGGAACTGTCTGACCAGGTGGTCGTAATGAGTCAGGGCAAGGTGGAGCAGGTGAATAGCCCGACCGGCCTGTATGCCCGCCCCGAAAGTCGCTTTGTGTTCGACTTCCTGGGCCACGTAAACGTGCTGTCCGGTGTGGTGAAAGGCCAGAGCCTGGTGCAGGGCAACGCACGGATAGCCCTGCCAGGAGTGGTGAATAACCAGGAGGCCCAGTTGTACCTTCGTTCCCACGAAGTTCAGCTGGCCAAGGCCCCGGTGGCCCACGCCCGCTTACCGCTGCGGATTGAAGCCGTCAGCCTGATTGGTTCGGAGGTGCGTATCGAGCTGGCTCCGGAAGGCTGGGAAAGCAATGAAATCTGGGAAGTGGGAATGAGCCATGGCGAGTTTGCCCGCCATAACCCCACCCGGGGCGAGTTGTGGTACGCCATCCCTGCGGTGGGCCACCTGTTTGCCGGAGACAGCGCCCAGCCGGAAACCGTCGACTGGCACAATACGGCCCACGCCAGCGCTGCCAATATGTGAGCGTTCCGGCCATCGGATCTGATTGAAACAGTCTTTTGGTTCCGGCGTTAGCCGGTTATAGTCGTGTCATATAAAAACAAACGTCCAGGAAGCAGTATCCATGACACGACGCCCGAAACAGCAGCAAGAATCCCCTTCGGTTATTATCATTGGCACCGGTTTTGGTGGCATTGGCATGGCCATCCAGCTGCAGAAAGCGGGTATCCGCGACATTACCCTGCTGGAAAAAGCGGGGGCCGTGGGCGGAACCTGGCGGGACAACACCTACCCCGGTGCTGCCTGCGACGTGCAATCGCACCTGTATTCCTACTCGTTTGAGCCCAAACACGACTGGACCCGGAAATTCGGCACCCAGCCCGAGATTCTGGATTACATCGAATCCTGCGTTCGCAAACACAACCTCGAGCCCCTGATCCGCTTTAATCAGACGGTGGAATCCGCCGAGTTTGATGAACAGACCAACCAATGGCAGATAACCACCGGCGCCGGCGACACTTTCCGGGCCGATGTACTGATTACCGCAACCGGTCAGCTTAACCGCCCTGCCATGCCGGATATTCCCGGCCTGGATGATTTCGGCGGTGAGAGTTTCCATTCCGCCCGCTGGAACCACGACATCAACCTGGAGGGCAAACGGGTTGCCGTCATCGGCACCGGCGCGAGCGCCATCCAGTTTGTGCCGGAAATCACCGCGAAGGCGGCCCATTTGGACCTTTACCAGCGCTCTGCCGCGTGGGTGCTGCCCAAACCGGACAAAACCTTCACCCCGCTGGAACAAACGCTGTTCGCAAAGCTGCCCCTGTGGGACCGGCTGTATCGCGGGATGATTTACCTGAAGAATGAAGTCCGCGCCCTGGCGTTCACCCGTTTCTCGGGGTTACTCGAGTTCTTTGCCAATCGCGCCCGCAACGAAGCGCGCCGCTGGGTAACTGACCCGGACAAGCTCGCCGAATTGATTCCGGAATACCGGATTGGCTGCAAGCGCATCCTGATTTCCAACGACTGGTACCGGGCCGTAAACGAGCCCCACGTGAACCTGATTACCGGTGGCATCACCCGGTTTGACGAAACGGGCGTGGTGTCAGAAACCGGTGAACACCGGCCTGCGGATGTGATCATTTTCGGCACCGGCTTCCGGGCCACCGAATTCCTGTCGCCCATCCACATTACCGGTCGCAACGGCGTGTCCCTGAACGAGGCCTGGGCCAATGGCAGCAAGGCATTCAAAGGCATCACCGTAAGCGGGTTTCCGAACCTGTTCATGTTGTATGGCCCCAACACCAACCTGGCCCATAACTCTATTCTGTACATGCTGGAATCCCAGTTCCGCTACGTGCTGAGCGCGCTCAGGGCGCTGTCCCGCTATCCGGGGCAGGCAATGGATGTGCGGGAAGACCGCCAGAGCCGTTACAGCCAGGTGGTACAAAGAGGGCTGGACGGCAGCGTGTGGGAGGCCGGCTGTACCTCATGGTATCTGGACGAGCACGGTCGCAACACTGTGAACTGGCCAGGCTTTACCTTCAGTTACCGCTTTGCCACACGGTTTGTCGATACAGCCGACTATCAGTTCCTGAAACCCCTCTCCGAAAACGCCTGACTCCCGCTCAAGCCGAAGCTCTGCACGGCTTGAACTTATCGTCAATTCATAGGATGATTGGTTCATCATATTGGGGGATGATCCACAATGCTCAAACCGATCCGGAAAGGCTCCCTGGTGGAAACGGCCATTGAAAGCCTTCGTCAGAATATTGAAAGCGGTGAATGGCCAGTAGGTACTCGCTTACCTGTAGAGGCAGAGCTTTCGGAGGCTCTGGGCATCAGCCGTAATACCATCCGGGAAGCGGTCCGGGTACTTGTTCACGTTGGCATGCTGGAAACCCGTCAGGGCGACGGTACCTACGTAAGGGCTAATCGGGATGCCGGAGAGACTCTCCGGCGCATTGCCCGCAGCAAACTGGCGGAGCAAATAGAGGTTAGGATCATGCTGGAAACCGAAGCGGCCAGGCTCGCCGCCGGGCGGAGAACCGAGCAGGACCTGAAGGCCATGACCAGTGCCCTGGATGCACGGGCTGCCGCCGGAGAGCGGGTTTCCGAGCGCATACAGCACGACGAGCACTTTCACCACGCGCTGGTACGGGCGTCCGGCAATTCGGCACTGATCGAGCTCTACGACTACTTTTCCCACGCCGTCAGCCAGACTATTGAACAGACAGAAACCGACTCGGACCTTCCGGAACCCTCCCAGGAAGACCATGAACTGCTGCTGGCGGCTATCCGCCGTAAAGATGCAGCCAAGGCCGAAGCGCTGTCCCGCGCCCTGCTCACCCCAAGCCTGAAAGCCCTGACCGGGGAGGATTAAGCCGTGAAGTTCCGGATCGATACCTTCACATTGTTGTTGCTGGGCGCCATTGTCCTGGCATCTTTCCTGCCGGTAACCGGAAGTGCGGCCGATGCCCTGGCCACCACCGGCACCATTGCGGTTGCGCTGCTGTTCTTTTTTCACGGTGCGGCATTGTCACGGCAACAGATTATTGACGGCGCCACCCACTGGCGGCTGCACATCCTGATCACTTCCCTCACCTTCGTGTTCTTTCCGCTGGCAGTACTTCCGGTCAACGCACTTAGCGGCATAGCACCGGACTGGATGCCGAAAGACCTGGGGCTGGGATTCCTCTACCTGGGGGTGCTGCCTTCAGCGGTGTCCTCTTCCATTGCCTACACCGCTATGGCCAGGGGCAATGTGCCGGCAGCCATCTGCAGTGCGGCCGCCTCCAATGTGTTTGGCATGATGCTGACACCGTTTCTGTTGCTGTTGCTGGTTTCCACGTCTGGCACCGGCGAATTTGCGGTGCTTGAAGCACTCAAGGACATTATCCTTCAGTTGCTCTTGCCGTTTGCGGTGGGCCACGCCCTGCGGCCCTGGCTGGGCGGGTTCCTGGGCAGGAACGAGAAGCTGATGGCGCGCTACGATCAGTGCGTTATCTGGATTATCGTCTATTCCGCCTTCTCCCACTCTGTGGTCAGCGGGCTCTGGCAGAACCTGCCGGTTCAGGCCATTGTGCTGGCGATTGTCCTCTGCTTCGGGTTGCTGGCGCTGTTTATGCTGATTGCACGGATGATGGTGAGAAAACTGGGCTTCAGCCTGGAAGACGAAGCCGCGGTGGTGTTCTGTGGCTCCAAGAAGAGCCTGGCGTCAGGACTGCCGATGGCCAAGGTGCTGTTCTCCGGCCACCCCGGGTTTGGCATGATCGTGCTGCCCATTATGTGCTACAACCAGATTCAGGTGATTGTAGGGGCCATCCTGGCCCAGAGGTACCGGGTAAAGATCGAGCAGGCCTCAGCCGCCGCCCATACCACCGAATAATGCGGCCAGAATAGCCAGCCCGACAATCCAGCCGATCACCGCCGGCCAGAAATTCATCATCTGCGGCGGCTGTTCGGCCTGGCTGTCAAAACCCTGGTCATCGGCCATTCCGGATTCAGGATAGTTTCTCTCGTCCGGTTCCTGATTGGCTTCCTGCACGCTGAACCATTCAAACCAGTCCCCCAGAAAGCGGGCAACCGGTGCCGGGAAACTGCCGTTTTCGGCCATGGGCCGCACCTGGTGCTCCAGCTGGCTGGCAATCTCGCGCCGTAACGGCATCTGATCTGCTGGCGGTTCACACAGTATCGCCTTCCAGATATTGACATCCTGCTGTCGGTAGTTGTCGTTCAGCAGTGCGCGAACCTGGATAATCACCTCACGGACGATCTGGGCGTCGTTGCCATCCATTGGGGCTATCGGTTCCCGGGTGTCCGCGGCAGCAACCCGAGGCTCGGGAGTCGAATCAGGCTCAGACGGTGCCTTTGCCACCGATGGCGCATGGCCCGTTGCTTCCTGGTAGGCCTGCCTGAGGGCTTCGGCTTCGTGGTCAGAGGCGAACTTCATCTGTTGTTCGTAAGCCTGCCGTATCCGCTCCCGGTTATCGGTTGGCTCGATACCCAGAATGTCCCAACAATTCATAAATTCGCAACTCCGGTCATGGAAGATTTGTAATGTTTCTCGAGACAAATCGCCCGATCTACCCTACGATTAGGCAATAAACGCAACTAATCTGCCTGCTCGGCAAATTATAGAACGACACCCATGCCCATTACGAATTACCTGGCGGCAAACCTGCCCCGAAAACCGGCACTTTCAGCCCGATTTACGCTCGGCTTGTTGGCTGTTTCCATAACCGCTGCTGTTGCGCCACAGGCACTTGCCCAAAGCGAGCCGGAATTCAGCAATGGGTTCTACGCCGGTTTCAATGAAGACATCCCGGAAGTACTTACCACTACGCGGTTACGCCAGCCAAAAACCCGGGTTCCCGGCAGCACCACCGTGATCGATGGCGACCTGATTCGCAACCTGGGCATTGTTAACCTGTACGAAGTGTTCCGCCTGGTGCCTGGCATGGTGGTCAATTTTGTTGGCAGCCACACACCGGTAACCACTTACCACGGCACTGTTCACTACGAGCAGCGCCGCATGCAGGTTCTGGTGGATGGCCGCACCGCTCACCGGGCCACCCTGTCGGATATGGACTGGGAAACCATGCCGGTGCCGCTGGAGATGATTGAGCGTATCGAAGTAGCCAGGGGCCCAAACTCGGCCGCCTACGGCATTAATGCGTTTCTCGGCACCATCAACATCATTACCCGGGACCCGGCTGACACCGGTGGCGCCGAGTTCAAGGTTACCCGGGGCTCGCGGGGGCACCTGAGAACCTTCGGTTCCGTCGGCAATACGGGGTCTGACTATGACTGGCGCCTGACTTACGAAAAGCGCAAGTTTGACGGCTTCGACTATCAGATCGAAGGGGGCGAAAAGGAACCGTTTGACGACGGCCACGACATCAACTCGTTTACCTACGACTCCCGCCTGCAATTGAACAGCCAGGCAAACCTGGAGCTTCGCGGTGGTGTGGTCGATGGCACCAATTACCAGGATCGCTTCAAAAGCGGCGATCTGGAGCCGCTGGAAAACCCGGATATCGAGGTCAGGGATTTCTACCTGCAAACCCGGTTTAACTATGCCACGTCAGACCGGCACTTTTTCCACATCCAGGCAGCCGTCGAGAATTTTGATCGCCGGCAGGCCTACGCCGTTTCCTTCCCCGACAATACTGCCCAGTGCCTGCGCGACGGAACTCCGCTATACGAATACACGGACATCAACAACGGAGCTGACCGCGAACGATTGTGCTTTACCAGCAGCGGCGGAGAAATGGCCTTTACTACGGTAAACGCCAACTCCGAAGACACCCGCCTGGAATTTGAGCTTCAGGACACCCTGCTGTTCAGCCACAACCTGAAGCTTGTTTCAGGTGCCGGCTTCCGCAAAGACACCTATCGCTCGGAAACCTATTTCAACGGCCGTGGCAACAGCTATCAGTCCCGCTACTTCGGCAACCTGGAATACACGCCAATCTCCTTTATGACCCTGAACGCCGGCGGCAACTGGGAACACACCAGCACCACTGACGAAGGCTATTTCTCGCCTCGCGTTGCCGCCAACTTCACGTTGAGCAACCGCCATGCGCTGCGACTGGTCTATTCCGAAGCCGTGCGTACACCGGATGAATTCGAACAGAACCCCGACTGGGGTTACACGCTCTCGAATGTGCGGCCGGCGATCTATTCAGACCTCGAGGGTTTTCGGGTGGATACCTTTGCAGCTGCGGAAGACCTGGATGTTTTAACTCTTGACAAAGACTTGCAGGAAGAGCGCATAACTTCCCGTGAAATAAGTTATTTTGGCCAGTTCCCGATGGATTCCGCATTGTTTTCTCTGGAGGTCAGAGGCTTCAAGGACGAGCTCAGGGATATGATCAGCGGAGTCATTCAGCTCAAAGAATGGACCATCGACAACAACGTGGCAGCCGACCAGAAAGGTTTCGAGGTCGAGGCGTCGCTGGACTTTCCGGGCACCACCCTCCGGGCCAGCTACGGCTACCTGGACCAGGACACATGGTACTCGGGCACTCCGATTATCGGGGCTGACGGCAATGTCGACACCGACACCCAGGATAAGGCGGTAGGCCTGCTCACCCGCATGTCTGTGCGCCATTCAGGCAGCCTTGCCGCCATCCAGGATTTGCCACTGGGGTTCCGGTTCGCCTCGGCGTTTTACTGGGCAGACGAGTTCAATACCCAGTTTGAACGGATAGACACCCGGGTCAGCAAGAGCTTTTTCGGCCCGCGATACAGCGCCGAGCTGGCATTTACCGTGCAGCACTACCTGAACCGGGATCCGGAGCTAAGCTCCGACAATAATATCGAAGACCATAACCAGTTCTTTATCGAAGCCGGTCTCCGGTTCTGATGGAAACAGAACGTACCCATGATGTATGTCGACACCAGCCAGGAAGGTATGACAATAATCGTGCATAAAACTTTACGACATTCGCTTGGCATGGCCTTATGGCTGTTGCTCTGTTCCTTGTGGATGGCTTCGGTTGTACAGGCGGCCACCGTTACCCAACCGGTTGCCTATATTGAAGGCTCAGGCAATGCCGCGCTGGACCGGCATATGACTAACCTGGTCAGCAAGGAACTGGATGGCCGGGTTGACCTGGTGCCCCTTGAAGCAAATCACTTGCCCGTAGCTTCGGGCAGACCGGTTATAACCATAGGGCCCGCAGCCTTTTCGGGGCTCCTGGATAAGGAAATCACGGCACCGATTATCGCCTTACTCGTGGAAAAGCAGGCGATAGAGAATTACCTGGACAAGACCGGGGAGCAGCTGACCGCGGTGTTCTACGACGTCCCGTTACTGCGCCAGGCGCTGACAGGCAAGGCAATCCTCCCGCAGGCTACCCGCGTCAGCGTGCTGGCCACCCTTGATTCAGCAGACATGTATGAGCCTTTGATCGAACAGTTGCCGGCATACGGGCTGGAAGGCCGAATGTTTATCGTCAGTAGCGATGACCAGCTGATTCCAAGCCTTAACCGCGCACTGACCTACGGTGACTTTGTACTGGCGGGGCTGGATGACAAGATCTACAACCCCCGTAACATCAAACATATCCTGCTGACTGCCTACCGCCGTAATCGAATCCTGATCGGCCCCAGCCAGGCCTACGTCAAGGCCGGCGCTCTGGCATCCAGCTACGCACCTTTTACAACTATGGCAAAACAAACCGCGGATTATTTGCTGGCATTTTTTGAAACCGGAAAGCTGCCGGCACCCGCCTATCCGGATGAATATCGCGTAGAGGTCAACCAGCAGGTCGCACGCTCCCTGAACATTCCCCTGCCCGACCGGGAATGGATTGCACAGGCGGTTGACCGCTTCATCCAGGAACAGCAGGGGGCCGGAGAATGAGTCGCCCGGCGCATAAGTCCGGCATGTCGCTGTCCCGCCGGCTATTGATCGGAGTGTTGCCCGCAGCCGTGATGTTTGTGGTGCTGATGGCGTTCTTTACCTCGGCCCGGCTGGAGGATTCGCGCCGTGACCTGGCTGAAAGCAGCCAGCTGTTCGCGGACAGCCTGGCACCGGCCCTTGAATACGCCGTGGTTTCCGGTAACCGCGGGGCCCTGGAACAGGTTCTGCGGCAGTCGCTCCGGCGCAGCAAGGCGGAATGGCTCCGGGTAACGGATGTGGTTGGCGAAGAAATCGGGTTTGTGGGCAATAGCACCGAATCTGGTGATCGCACCGCAGGCTCCCCGATGATCTATTCCGCGGAGATATTGCAGGAACCGGTCGAGCTTTCCTCAGGAACGGACTGGCGGGCGGGCCAATGGAACTTCAGCACCGGCTCACTGCGTGTGGGCACCCTTGAGGTAGCTGTCAGCCCCCGTATCCTGGAAGAAAGACAGCAGGAAGTGCTGTGGTCATCGTTATCGGTGGGCATTGCCATGCTGTTATTCACCATGCTGTTGGTGAATCATTTTCTCAGCGCTATTTTCCGTGCTATCAGCCAGTTATCCGGCCGGGTAAACCTGTTGATGCAGGGGGATTATGAAGAACAGCCCATCGAAACTCACGGAGGAGGCCGCGAAATTGCCAGTATCCAGCAGCAGCTGAACCAACTGGCCCTGCATCTGGGGCAAGCCCGGGAATCCCGGGAAAAGACCCTCGCCCTCTCGGAAACGGCCAGGGAAAAGGCTGAATATGCCAGCCAGGCCAAGTCCGAGTTTCTGGCCGGCATGAGCCAGGAACTGCGAACACCCCTGAAAGGTGTGCTGGGTATGATTGACCTGGTACACGAGGAGCCGTTAAGCAAACAGCAGATGGATTATCTGGAAACTGCCCGTAAGTCTACCCAGGATTTGATGACGGTTATTTCCGACATGCTGGACTTCGCGCAGATCGAAAACGGTCACTTTGAACTGGCGCACCAGGAGTTCGACCTGCGCAACCTGATCAGTAACTGTGCGGCTTCGTACCGCCTTGCGGCCGAGCAACAAGGGCTGATGCTGGAGCTGCACTTTCAGGGAAGCTGGCCGGAAAAGGCCCTGGTTCTTGGGGATTCTGCCCGGGTTCGGCAGGTTCTGGCGGGCTTGCTGGGGAACTCACTCAAATACACCACAGACGGCTATATCAGCGTCCGGGCCAGCTGGTCATCCGCTGATGGCAAGCAAGCGGTGCTCAACTGTACAGTCAGTGATTCCGGCTCGAACAGTGCCGGCCAGAGGCTCAACAACCTGTTGCCGCACTATGAGCAGTCGCTGCCAGGAACCGCAACCCGCATGCAGGTCAGCAGCGGGCTGGGTTTATCCATGGTGCAGCGGCTGGTAGAGCTGATGGGAGGCCACGTCCAGGTCGATACCGACCTTGGACAGGGAGCCTATTTCCGCTTTGACCTGCCCTTCCAGCTATCCGGTGAGGATTAAGCCACCGGCTCCCGCATGGTGACAAACTCCTCCGCCGAGGTGGGGTGAATGCCGATGGTGGAATCGAACTGGGCCTTGGTGGCTCCGGCCTTGATGGCCACCGCCAGGCCCTGGGTGATTTCACCGGCATCCGGGCCGACCATGTGGGCGCCCAGCACCTTATCAGTCTCTTTATCGACCACGAGCTTCATCAGGCAGCGCTCTTCACGGCCACTCAGGGTGTATTTCATAGGCCGGAATTCTGACCGGAAAACACTCACCTGATGGCCCGCTTCCCTCGCCTCTTCTTCAGTCAGGCCCACGGTACCGATATTCGGCTGGCAGAACACTGCCGTCGGGATAGCGCTGTAATCCATGTCGCCCTGACCATCGCCAAACAAACGGCGTGACAGCACCATGGCCTGCGCCAGGGCGACCGGGGTCAGCTGCGGCGTTCCGATCACATCACCCAGCGCATACACGGACGGTACAGCAGTCTGGAAGTGGTCATCGACCTTCACATGGCCCGACGCCGTCAGCTCCACACCGAGATCGGTCAGACCAAGCCCGTCCACCAGCGCACGACGGCCCGTTGCCGCCATAACCAGCCCGGTTTCAAGGGTGTCGCCATTACTGAGGTTGACCTGGTAGTGGTCGTCTCTGGATTCCACCGAGTTGATGGTTACGCCAAAGCGCAGATCCACGCCTTTCTTGCGCATTTCCGTTTCGGTAAAGCGGCGAACGTCGCCATCGAAACCGCGCAGGAACAGGTCACCCCGGTACAGCAAGGTGGTTTCCACACCCAGGCCCGCCAGAATGCCGGCGAATTCAACGGCAATGTAGCCGCCACCCCAGATCACCGCTTGCCGTGGCAACTGAGGCAGGTAGAACATGTCATTGGAGGTAAGCAGGCATTCCTTGCCGGGGATATCCGGCACTACCGGCCAGCTACCGGTGGCTACGGTAATGTGTTTTGCGCTGTAGGTCTTGTCACCGACGGCAACGGTGTTGGGGCCCTGAAGGCTGGCCGTGCCGTTGATAATTTCAACACCGGCGTTTTCCAGCAGCCGGCCATAGATGCCATTCAGGCGCTCGATTTCAGCATTTTTGTTAGCCACCAGGGTTGGCCAGTCGAAGCTTACGTCGTCTGTGGGGATGTTCCAGCCATAGCCGGCGGCGTCTTCCAGCTCTTCCCTGACGTGCGCCCCGTAAACAAACAGTTTTTTCGGAACACAACCAATATTCACACAGGTACCGCCCAGGTGGCGGGATTCCACAACCGCTACCCGCGCGCCCCGTTGGGCAGACATTCTTGCCAGCCGCACTCCACCGGAGCCGGCGCCAATCACTATCAGGTCAAAATCGTGGCTGTCAGACACTGTATCTCCCGCTCTACATGATGAATCTGTATCGGATACTATCAGTTACCAGCCAATCATATCGCAAGAGTCAGTCGTACGGACACCGTTCCCGGTTCATTACCACGATCCATGGAAGCCTGGTCAATAATCACGCCATGGTTTCCGTTCATTCTCTCGAGCCAGGCAGCGACTTCGGCAAACGGTACGCCTTCCAGCCACACGCGGATTGCACTATCGCCACTGGGCTCAAAGCGCTGAAGCGCCAGCCCCACTTCACCGGCAGACCGGGTAACCAGGGCCATCAGCTCACGGCCGCTTTCAGGCTTATCTGCGTTAGCCGAGCCACTCGCCGGTGCCCCGCTGGAGCCCAGCCGTTTGATTGTGGCTTCATTCGCCTGCATCCAGGCCAACAATTCGCCGGCATTCTCACGGCTGGCCTGGGCTTTTTCGTTGAACGCAGACGCCGGCGCCCAAACTGCGAAATACAGCACGGCCAGCAGCAAAGCCACCACTAGCACGACCAGTGCCTGGCGGTCCCGGGAAGGCAGCTGGTCGTACTTTGCAATCAGTTTGCCGACCGCCGGCTGATCCTTGATTCTTGCCCACATGCTCTTAACCTCCGGAAACAGTCAGCCGGCCACGGGCGCCTGTTGCTTCATTCACCACCGAGCCAATCTGGGCCTGCAACCCCTGATTGGCCAGGCCGTTACGTAAACGGCTCAGGCGGTCGTAGTTGTCGGCCCGCACATCCACCACCAACTCGCCACGGGTTCGGCTGTAGTTGATGGAGTTAAAGGTAATGGCGCTGGCATTCGGTACACGGCTGTACTGGTCACCGGTAAATTTCATCAGCGTGATGAAATCAACATCCTGGCTCCCCGACCCCGCAACCCGCAGCTGGCCTTCGATCACCCGGCGCACATTGCCGGCATGGGTTCGACGGTCGCCAGGAAAGGCTTCCCGGTAGACCGCCATGGCCTGACCCTGCAGTTCCTCAGCCTTTTGCTGGTGATAGAAGCCCATACCCACCTCGAGTGCGACCTGAACCACAAACCAGACAGCGGCAACCGCAATCAGCGGCTTCCAGGGCTTGAGCGGGCTGGCACCGGAGGTTTTTACAGAAAACGCTCCCTGGCAAAGGTTGACCGGCTGGGACAGGTGTTGATGGTGAGCCCAGGCCAGCAGTTCCAGCACCGAGAATTCCAATGGCCTGGTTTGTACCTGCAACCGGCCACTGCTGCCGGAAAATTCACTGATTGCGCCCTGCCAGCTGTCCAGGTCGGCTTCAGTGCCAAACACCTGTACCGGGATTTCCGCCACTACCTCGTCTTCCGACGGCGTCGCCATGGTCATGGCGAACAGTGGCAGGTTGTCGGCCTGCATGCGCAGCCATTCGCCACGCTGGCTCAGCAGCATCACAGACTCGCCATCCAGGCACAGGCTCCAGCCTCCGTCGGTGGCTGGCAGCAGTGCCGCATCCGGATAGATGGCATCGAGGCGGACGTGTTGCCAACCGCTGAACAGTTGCTGCCAGCGAGCCATTTGCAGGTTGTCGATAGCCGCTACCTGGTAGCCGCCTGGCGTGTGGCGGCCAAGGGCCAGGTGCACCGTTTCGATGTCCTGCGCCACCTGTTCTTCTACCGCAAACGGCAAGGCCTGCTGGATAAAACGGCTCTGCCTGGCGGGGATATCGGCCACACAGAAGGTGGTTTCATCACCGGGAATCAGCCCGATGAGAATGACTTTTTCCAGCGCGTTCTGCGCCAGGGTCTGCTCGATGTGTTCGCGGGTGCTGGCCTCGCCATGGGCCTGGGTATCACCACTGGCATCCTGCAGAACCCAGTCAAACAGCTGGGCGTCCGGATTCTGCTCCGGATCCGCAAACGGCGGCAACGGCCGTGCATACAGGCGGTAAGACATGGTTATCCTTCTGAGAACGTAAAGGGTTCTTTTGTGATCCGGTTTTTCTGTCCGGTATCCCTGTGAACTGTCCGGACTTCACCCTCGGGATTGCGAAACACCGTACTGACCATATTAACGACACGATTATCGTAGGTAATCCGTGATACAACTTCAAAAAACCGCGTTTGCAGCGTAAGGCCGGCTGGCTTCAGGCCAAGGCCGGAAAACTCGGACAGTGCGAGAAAATCCTGGAGATCCTCGAAACGCTCCTCTTCACGCTGGGCCACGATAGACTGGGCCTGAGCCTCGTTCAGCTCATTGTGCAGCGACATCAGCACCGGCGCCGTAGCCGAGTTTACATTGATACCAATTCCACTGACCGGAACCGCTGTCACATGGGGCCTTAATGCCACATAGATTTCTTCGGTCATGCCCTCGATCAGCCGCAATTCGGTGATAGAGACAAAGGGCTGGTTCGCAGTTCGGAACGGTTGATCGGCCATCAGGTACTGGCCATCTTCGGCACCGTACGCGCTCACGGTCTGGTCGTCCGAATCGATCCAGTCAATCAGCGCATCCACGTTCAGCCCGGTAATCCCCAGGGCTACGAATAGCCGGGTCAGGCGGTCTTTGGTGAGTGTATCCACCTGCCCGTTGGTGGTCACCAGGTCGTTCAGGTTTATGCGCCCACCCAGGTCGTCAATCTGTACTTCGGCCACACCGTTTTCATCCAGCGGCAGTATGGCAGCGTTCATGGCCCAGAACTCGTCGGGGCTGTCGACCATCAGGCTGTTTTCCCGGTCTTCCTCGAAATCCCTCACCAGGATCCGGCGGGCGAATTCCTCGGCGCCGAGGGCAATGTTGTAACCTTGCTGCTGGGCCAGGTAGTGGCCGGCCTTGAAGACCCGAAGGCTCTGCTGACGGGTCATACCGGAGGCCAGCATGACCACCAGGGCCATGGCCAGCAGCACCATGATCAGCGCCACGCCTTTCTGGTTCCGGAAAAGCATCAGCTACCCCCTCCGTCTTGGGTAGCGGCCTGTTCTTCCGCTTCTTCTTCATCCGTGTCGGACTCTGCGGCTTCAAGTTGCTGGTTGATCACGCCCTGGGCTTGCTGGGGATCAAAATCCGGCAGGGTAAAAGTTCTCACCAGTTCACCAAAGCGCTCGTGCTCCAGGGTAACTTCCATACCCCGGGGCAAGGCGATATCGGGCCGGGCACCCGGAGACAAACCCGCCAGGGCTTCGTCATCGGGCCATTGTTCATGGCGGTTACCATCGGCATCGATAAAACGGATTTCGAATTCAGTCACGTTCTCAAGCAGCAGCAGGTCCCGGCTGGAATCCTCCTGGCCTTCATCCACCACCGGCCAGTAACGCCGGCGCAGTTCGCTACCGGTAAACTCCCAGGCCGACCGCTGCAGACCACTGCGCCGCAGCCCCAGGGGATTGCGCCAGCCCTGCCGGGTAATCATCAGGGCAAAGGCGTCGTCCCGGGTGGTCAGCGCGGGTGAAAAATCGCCGTACACATCCCGTACCGGCCGGTTAACAACCTGGGTGATATCCCGTTCCAGCAGCAACATGGCCTTCTGCAAGCCATCGAACTGCTCGGCAAGCTCGTTCACCCGGTCCCGAGAATTGACTACGCCGTTCACCACCTGCCACACGCCAAGGCCAATGACCGCCGTAATGGTGACGGCAATCAGCACTTCCATCAGGGTGAAGCCCTGCTGGTGCGGCAGCACCGGTTCTTTAAGCGGCGTCATTTCACCCCCAGAAAGGCAGAGAGTGTATGGACAGAAAACGGCTCGCTCTGGCCATCCGGGTACTTGGCCACGGTCACTTCCACCCGGCGCATGGTCGGCTCGGCGGTACCCAGCACCACGGTCGTTACCCGCCAGCGGTAGTTGCCGTAGTCGGTATCCTCAGAGTTATCCGAGATATCCGGTAGCTGTTCCTGCAGGCGCAGTTCGTTCACGCGGTTTTCAGCCAGCCAGCCGGCCAGGGTTTTGTCCCGCACCCGCTCGAAGCTGGAAATGTAATTGCTGCCCACCTCCGCTGCGGCCGTGGCAATCAGGCCGAACACCAGCAGCGCCACCAGCACTTCCAGCAAGGTAAAGCCACGATTCCGGTTTACCATTCGTCTTCCCCGGCACCCGGCTGTCGCCATTCCATAGGCGAAATGCCGTCTGAGGCAAGCACGTGCATGCTCTCGGTCTCACGGCCCATGGTAAATTCGATTTCGAACGGCGTGGTTTCGCCACTGGAGAAGAACACAAGGTCTGGCCGGAGTTCATCTTCGGCACTGGTCAGGCGCGGGGCGTCGTTCTCGACGTATTGGGTAACCGTCAGCCATTCCGGCAGGGTTCGTTTGCGGTACATGCGCTCGGCAGGTGGTTTCCATTCCCCGGATTCGTCCTGGAAGGCGACAAAGCGGTAGCCGTCTTCCTCAAACAACAAACCCAGCTCCAGGTTGTTCAGAACCGCCTGCTCCGAGGCGGTCTGCATCAACAGGTAGAGGTCCCTTACCTGGCTTTCCAGTTCGCGCTGCTGGGAGCTGCCGGCCATATTGAACACGGCAAGGGCTGCCAGCAGCCCGACAATAATCAGGACAACCAGTATTTCGATCAGCGTAAAGCCGGCTTGGTTCGCCCTGTTGCGCACAATCGCTTACTTCCCGCTGTTCCAGGCGCTGATATCGGCTGCATCGCCTTCACCGCCTTCGTTGCCGTCAGAACCGTAGGAGTACAGATCATAGGGGCCTTCCCGGCCCGGGCTCACGTACTGGTACTGGTTGCCCCAGGGATCTTCCGGCACGCCCTTCAGGTAACCGTCGGCATTCCAGTTTTTCGGTTCCGGGCTACCACTGGGCTTGCTCACCAGCGCTTCCAGGCCCTGCTGGGTAGACGGGTAATGGCTGTTATCCAGGCGGTACAGGTCGAGTGCGTTGGCAATGTTGCTCAACTGGGTTTCGGCAACGGTTACCTTGGCCTGGTCACTGCGGCCCATGATGTTCGGCGCCACGATGGCCACCAGCAAGCCCAGGATGACCATAACCACCATGATTTCAATCAGGGTGAAGCCCCGGCTGCGTGCAATGTTGGCGTTGTTGATGTTTTTCATAGTTTCACTCATGTCAGACCTGTGTTTTCCCTGTTTTACTTCTGTGCGGTGGGGCTGTCAGCCCACCAGGTTACTCATGTTCAGAATCGGCAGCATGATGGCCAGTACGATAATCAGCACCACCACGCCCATCACCAGCAGCATCAGTGGCTCGAATAACCCGACAATCGCGGCAATCTTGGACTGCAGTGTGTTCTCCTGCATCCGCGCGGTGCGCTCGAGCATGCTGTCGAGCTCACCACTGGCCTCGCCACTGGCAATCATGTGCAACATCATGGGCGGGAAATAGCCGGTCTGGTCCAGCGAGCGGTGTAACGAGCCACCTTCACTGACCTTTCGCGCGGCTTCCCGCAGTTCCCGGCGCAGGTAATCGTTGGATAACACCTCGCCGGCGATTTTCATGGCTTCGACCAGGGGCACGCCACTGGTCGTCAGAATGCTGAGTGTGCTGGCATAGCGCGCCGTGTTAACGCCCCGAACCATGCCGGCAAACAGCGGCAAGTGCAGCAGCTGCTTGTGGAATTTCATCCGGAATGCCGGTTTGGTGAGCGCCACCCGGAAGCTGATGATGGCAATCACCAGCAGTATCAGAAGATAGACACCGTAAGAGCCGAGAAATTCCGAAACCGACAGCATCGCTACCGTCAGCCCCGGCAGGTCCTGGCCCTGCTTGAGGAATACTTCGATGATATCCGGCACCACGTAGGTAAGCAGAAACACCACAATGGCGATGGCCACCACACTCAGAATGATCGGATAGATGGCTGCCAGCTGGATTTTCTGTCGCGCTTCCTGGCGGCTTTCGGTGTAGTCCGCAAGCCGGTTCAGTACCAGGTCCAGGTGCCCGGCATGTTCACCGGCAGCTACTGTTGAACGGTACAAACGGGGAAAGGCTTTGGGGAACTCCCCGAAACTGTCCGCCAGTGTGTAGCCTTCCATGACCTTGGCCCGGATGGCGATGAGCATACTGCGAATGCGAGGCTTGTTGGACTGCTGGGCGGCAGCACTCAAGGCCTGTTCGATGGGGATACCCGACTGAATCAGCGTTGCCAGCTGCCGGGTTACCAGGGCAAGGTCTGCCGCGCTCAGGGAACCACGACTGCTCAGCGGGTTGTTGCGGGCCTGCTTTTCCACCGCCGGCGTTACCGCCAGTGGCGTAAAGCCTTTTTCGCGAAGTTGCTGGCGTACCGCCCGGGGCGCGTCCGCTTCCAATACCCCTTGCTTCTGCTTGCCCCGAGGGTCCAGTGCCTTGTATTCGTACGCTGGCATGGATTACTGGCTCCGGTGGGTTACGCGCAGAACTTCTTCCACGGTGGTTACGCCATTCAGGATTTTCTGAACGCCGTCGGCATGAATGCTGGGACTGTGCAGCCGGGCTTCCCGCTCCAGGTCGAGCTCCCCTGCCCGTTTATGGATCAGGCTGCTGATCTCTTCCGTTATTTCCACCACTTCATAGATACCGATACGCCCGCGGTAGCCCAGTTGGTTGCAATGCTCGCAACCCTTGGCGCGGAAAATCGTTGGCGGATTGGCCGGGGCCTGCTGCAGGAACTGGCAATGCTCTTCGGTCGGGATATAGGGCTCCCGGCAGTGGGTACACAGCACCCGCACCAGCCGCTGGGCGACAATGCCCACCAGGCTGGAGGAAATCAGGAACGGCTCGATGCCCATGTCCATCAAACGGGTAATGGCGCCTACAGCGGTGTTGGTGTGCAGGGTGGACAGCACCAGGTGACCGGTCAAACTCGCCTGCACGGCGATCTCGGCGGTTTCCAGGTCCCGGATTTCACCAATCATCACCACATCCGGATCTTGCCGGAGAATGGCACGCAGGCCTCGGGCAAAGGTCATATCAACCTTGGGGTTTACCTGGGTCTGGCCAATGCCCGGCAAGTTGTATTCGATGGGGTCTTCAACGGTCAGGATATTGCGGGTGCGGTCGTTAATTTCCTGCAGCGAGGCATACAGCGTAGTGGATTTACCGGAACCCGTCGGGCCGGTGACCAGCATGATGCCGTAAGGCCGGTGAATCAGCTTGCGCAGAACCTTGAGATCCTGCCCTGCCATGCCGAGGGATTCCAGGCGAATGGTGCCTGCCTGCTTGTCGAGCAGACGCAGCACAACCCGCTCGCCACTGGACGACGGCATGGTAGATACCCGGATATCCACTTCTCGGCCCGCTACCCGAAGGGCAATACGGCCATCCTGGGGCACCCGCTTTTCGGCAATATCCAGCTTCGCCATAACCTTGATACGAGACACCAGCAACGGCGCCAGGGCCCGCTTGGGCTGCACCACTTCCCGCAAAACGCCATCGATACGGAACCGCACAACCAGCTGCTTTTCGTAGGTTTCAATGTGCACGTCCGAGGCATTGGTTTTCACAGCCTCGGTGAGGATGGCGTTGATCAGCCGGATAATCGGCGCGTCGTCTTCCTGCTCCAGCAGGTCTTCGGTTTCCGGCACGGAATCGGCCAGCGAGGCCAGGTCCATATCATCGCCGATGCCTTCGACCATCTGCATGGCTTCGGCGGAATCGTTCTGGTAGGCCGCGTTCAGCGCCTGGTCAAAGCGGTCGGCTTCAATGGTGGTAAAACGGGCCCGGCCACCACTGATCCGGTTGGCCTCGGCCAGCGCAGTGTGGGACGCCCCAGGTTTTACCAGAATGACCGCCTCGCCATCGTCGTTGCGGGTAAGGATCACCCCGTTGCGCTTGGCAAAGGTAAAGGGAAGTCGGCCCAGCGGAGCATCCTGCGGCTGAATTTCGGTCTCGGTGGTCAAGCTCTTCCTCGTTTAAATCCGTCAGGTCACGATTGTTGTTATAGGCCAGGTTCCTGGCGCTGGCAGCAATGCCCGAAAAGGTACCACAGGAATGGGAACCACTGAACAACTCTGTACACTATACTGCCACTAATTCATTGCAGTCTGATAACCTGTGGGCTTTTTAGGATTTTCGACTTTTATCGCAATCAGGAACGCCGATGTTTGCACTTGACCGAAGGATTCCACTGTTACTTGCGCTGGCAGCCGCACTGGCCATGGTCGGCCTCACCGGCTGGCAAGGCTACCGGTTCTGGCAGTCTGAAACCAGCCAGGCTGCGCCGGTAGCAACGGCTGCAAATGGCCCGGAAAGCAGTGGTCCGGAAGTGCCAGCCGTTGACCTGGCAAACCTTTCGCTGTTTGGCACCCGCACCAGTGTCGATGGCCCGGCGGTAACCGATACTGAAAACCTGCCGGAAACCAACCTGCGGCTGTCTCTGCGCGGTGTGCTGGCCGCAGACGGTGATTTCCCAGGCAGCGCCCTGATTGAAGACGACAAAAACGACACCGAAGCCTACCTGGTGGGTGACGAATTGCCCGGCAACGCCAGGCTCCGTACCGTATTCGCCGACCGGGTTGTTATCGAACGGGCCGGCAAGCTGGAAAACCTCTACTTCCCGGAAAACGAAGACCGCACCCGCTTTGAAGTCGCCAGTTCCAACCAATCGGAGCCCGCCATGGAGACCCAGCCGGTTCGCCAGTCAGCTCCCCGCCCCGCCGCCAATAACAGCAGCTCCGCCAGTGACCAGCAGCGCCGTGAGGAAATCCGCCAGCGGCTGGAGCAATTACGACAACGTCTGCAGAACAACAACTGAGGCCGGCCATGGCAGCGGTCATCGTTCACCGTGTTCGCCGCTCCCTTCTGGTCCCGTTGCTGTTGCCGGTGATTCTCGGCATTTCACTCGCAAGCGCCATTAATCTGAGCGATCGCTTGATGGAATACGTGCTTCAGGAATTTGGCCTGGAAGCGCAGCAGCGGCTACAAAACTGGCAACGGCTGCATGGCCTGGCTATCAATGCCCCCATCGATCGCAAGCTGCACCTGGTCAACTCCTTTTTCAACCGGGCGGAGTTTGTCAGTGACCAAAGCCACTGGGGCGAGGAAGACTACTGGGCGACCCCGGTGGAACTGCTGACCACCAACGGCGGCGACTGCGAGGATTTCTCCATCGCCAAGTATCTGACCCTGCGTGCCATGGGGGTGCCCGACGAACAGCTGCGCATTGTCTATGTTAAAGCGCTGGAACTTAACCAGGCCCACATGGTGCTGGCCTGGTACAAGACGCCGGATGCCGAGCCGCTGATTCTCGACAACCTGATAAATCACATTAAGCCTGCGTCGCAACGCCCTGACCTGGAACCGGTTTACAGCTTTAACGGTGAGGGCTTATGGCTGAACCAGCAGTCCGGGGTGCGCAAACGGGTCGGTGATGCGGAAAAGCTTGAACACTGGCGCAAACTGAACGAAAGGCTCGAGCAGCAACTCAGGCCTTAGGGCCGGATGCCTCAGGCTCCCAACCGCCACCCAGCGCCTTGTACAGATCCACTGCGGCAATCAGCCGGTTCAGCCGAACCTGGGTCAGTTGCTGGCGGGCATCGAATACGCTGCGCTGGCTCTCGAGCAGGGTGAGTAAGTCATCCGCCCCTTCCCGGTAGCGGATTTCCGTTAACCGCAACGTTTCTTCCGCCTGCTCCAGAATGCTTTGCAGCCGTATTTCCTGCCCTTTGTACAGCGCCTCCCGATCCAGGGCATCGCCCACTTCCTGGAAAGCTGTCAATAAACTGGCCCGGTAGGTTTCCAGCAAGGCAACCCGGCGGGATTCGGAAATCTCCACGGTATTGCGGCGCTGTCCGCCATCAAACAGGGTCTGGCTTAACCCCAGCACGGCGCTTGCCGTTCGCAGCGGGTCCGACAGGCTGAAAAAGCTGTCGGTAGACGCACGCACCGCACCACTCAGGGATAGTGAGGGTAGCAGTGCGGCCCTGGCCTGCTCGATGTTGGCACTGGCGGCGGCTAAACGCGCTTCCCCGGCAGCCAGGTCCGGCCGGCGGGTAACGATGCTGGCGGGGGTTTGAGGGTCGATCGCCGGCACAGACACATTCAGAAGTGCGGCCCGGGGCTCAGCCTCGGTGAATGGATAGTCACCGGTCAACAAGCGGAGTGCCGCCAGGCGCTGCCGGGCCTGGTATTCCAGCGGAGGCACGGCATTTTTGAGGTTCAGCACGGCCGTTTGCTGCCGTGACAGCTCGGAACGGTCCGCCACACCGTTTCGGTAGCGTGCCTCAACCAGTTTCAGCGTCCGCTCGCCCAGTTCCAGGTTCTTCCGGGCGACCTCAACCCGCTGCTGTAACTCCTGCCATTCGAACCAGGTGCTGGCCACAGACGCGGCGAGGGTTATCCTGGCAGCATCATAGTCGTAACGGGTAGCCTCAAAATCGGCCAGGGCCGCGGATTCTGCGGCCGACAAGCGGCCCCAAAGATCCACCTCATAATCTACAGACACACCCAGGCTGGTTGAGCCCCCGGTTACCCTGTCCTGCCCCGACACCTGACTGGCCTGCTTACCGGCGCTGCCGGATACGCCGACTGTTGGCAACAGTGCTGCCCCGGCATTACGCAGCTGAAGGTCAGCCTGGATAACGGCCTGTGCCGTTGCGGCAAGGCCCGGATTGTTGGCATAGGCACGGTTGACCAACCGGTTCAGCTGTTCGTCACCAAAGGCCTGCCACCAGTCAGCATTCACCGTTTCTCCCGCATTTGTTTCCTGGTGCCATTGAGCGGGTGGCGTTAACGGCTGCTCAATAGGTTGGGGCTGGAAACCGGCGCAGCCTGCCAGCAATAAAACGGACCACAATGGGCTAGTACGAAAGATCATGGCATTACTCCGAAGCCAGCGCATGAACAGGGTCGAGCCGCGCAGCCTTTCTGGCCGGCAGAAAACCGAAAATCAGGCCGGTGGCGAAGGCACAACTGAAAGCCAGCACCATGGGCAGAACCGTCATATGCACCGGCGTACCGAATGAGCCGATCAGCTGGGTAGCGGCAATGCCCAGCCCCACGCCGATCAGCCCGCCAATGGCTGACACCAGCCAGGCTTCCGTCAGAAACTGTTGCAGGATGTTCCAGGCCCGGGCACCGGTGGCCATGCGGATCCCGATTTCCCGGGTGCGTTCGGTCACGCTCACCAGCATGATGTTCATCACGCCAATGCCGCCCACCAGCAACGAGATAGCGGCAATGGAGCCCAGCAGCCAGGTCAGCGTATTCTGGGTTTCGGAAATGGTGTCAATCAGCGACGCCATGTTGCGGATGGTGAAGTCTTCAACACCTCCATGGCGGGCCAGCAAGGTATCGTGGATCATGGCCTCGATTTCCGCCATGCGGTCGATATCCGCCACCGCCACCGTGACGTTGCGGAGGTGGGTTTGCCCGAAAATACGCAAGCTGCCGGTGGTATAGGGCACAAACACCACTTCGTCCTGGTCCTGGCCCATGGGGGATGCTCCTTTCTCCTCCATCACGCCAATCACCTGGAACAACACGTTGTTTACCATCAGGTGCTTGCCCAACGGACTTTCATCCGGAAACAACACCTGTGCGGTGGATGTCCCCAGCACCGCAACGGCGGCATAGTTGGCTTCATCCTGCGCGCTGAAAAAGGTGCCTTCCGCCACCGGCCACTGCCGTGCCACCGGGAACTGGAACGAGGTGGCGTTGATTTCCGCCTGGTGATCCCGGTTTGAGTAGCGCAAAGTCTGGCCACCCGTCAGTTCAGGTATTGCGGCAAGAACACCTTCTATCTCGTTGATTGCACGATAGTCATCTGCCACCAGTGTGGTAACAGACCAGCGCCCTCCCCGCTGGTCTGGGCCGCCGGGGCGAACCAGTAACAGATCGCTGCCCATGGTACTGATTCGATCGACCACATCTTTCTTGGCGCCTTCACCGATGGCTAGCATGGTGATGACCGACGCCACGCCAATAACAATGCCAAGCAAGGTAAGCGCAGTACGGAACAGGTTGCTGCGAAGCGACCGCAGGGCGCTTTTCAGGGCTTCCTGCCAATCGCTCAGCACGGCGCCATTGCGAATATCGGCCGCCTTAACCGGTGCCGTTCTGGTTGTGGTTTCCACGCCGGTATCCCGCACCACCTCGCCGTCGGCAATGTGGATCTGGCGCCGGGCCACATCCGCTACGTCCTGGTCATGGGTAATCAGGATAACCGTGTGCCCCTGGGCGGATAGGTCAGTCAGCAACCGGATCACTTCCTGGCTGCTTTTGCTGTCCAGGGCGCCGGTGGGCTCATCGGCAAAGATAATCTGGCCGCCGTTCATCAATGCCCGGGCAATGGATACCCGCTGCTGCTGGCCCCCGGACAACTCAGACGGCCGGTGGGTCAGCCGTTCACCCAGCCCCAACCCGGTCAGCAGCTCATCTGCCCGCTGGTGGCGCCTTACGGGAGCCATGCCCGCATAGATTGCCGGAATTTCCACGTTCTCCCGTGCCGTCATACCCGGCAACAGGTTGTAACTCTGGAACACGAAGCCGAAGGCTTCCCGTCGCAGCAACGCCAGCTCATCCCGGCTGAGGGCGGAGACATCCCGGCCGTCAAACCAGTATTCACCGGAACTGGGCTGGTCCAGGCATCCTAGAATGTTCATCAGGGTCGACTTGCCGGAACCGGACGGGCCCATGATCGCCACGAATTCGCCCGGATAGATCTTCAGGTCGATCCCCTTCAGCACAGGTACCGCCAGGTCCCCTTGCCCGAACGAGCGGGTGATGCCTTTCAGTTCGATCAGCGGGGTATTGCCGGTCATCTCAACATGCCCCGGAAAGACGGGTTACCGCTGGCACCGCTGCGGGGATCGCGGGATACCATGACCACTTCCTGCCCCTCTTCCAGTCCGCTCAGAATTTCTGTCTGCACCCGGTTAGAGATGCCGGTGGTGACTGTCTGTGCTCGCGGATTGCCGGCAGCATCAAGAACCTGCACCGTGTTGCCCTGTACCGCACTGGCAGGCACCCGCAATACATTCAGGGCCTCTTTCTGGATAAAGAACACCTGGGCAGTCATGTTGGGCAATAACTTACCCTGCGGGTTCTCTGCCTCAAACAGGGCGTTGTAAAGCACCACGTTATTGGTGACTTCCGGTGTCGGTTCGATGTAGTCGAGTTCGCCGTATAACCTGGAATCCGGATCCCCCAGGGTGGTGAAGTACACCCGCATGCCCGGCTCCAGTTTGCTGATATCCGCTTCCGAAACCTGGGCCCGCACACGCATAGTGGCCAGGTTGGCGATGCGCATGAGCAGGGGTGCGGTCTGGCTGGCATTGAGGGTCTGGCCCTGGCGGGCTTCGATGGATACCACGGTGCCGTCCATGGGGGCATAGATTCGGGCGTAGCCAAGATTGGCTTCTTCGGCACGCAGGGTTGAGGAGGTCTGTTCAATCTGGGCTTCCAGCATTGCCAGCTGGGCCTTTGCGGAGGCCAGGGTTGCCTCGGCGGTTTGCAGGGATTCCCGGGTGGTTGCCTCCTCCCGGTAGAGGTTCTGCTGGCGCTGGTACTGGATTTCGGCAAGCCGTAACTGGGCCTTGCGGTCGGCAATCTGCGCCTGTTGATTTTTCAGCTGAGCCCGGGTGGCGTCTACCTTGGCGGTGTAGACCGTAGGGTCAATCTCCGCCAGCAAGTCCCCTTCCTTGACGTTCTGGCCGACACGAACATGGATGGTTTCCAGCTGGCCCGAGACCTGTGCACCCACATCCACATAGTTACTGGGCTCCAGCACCCCGGTGGCGCTGACCAGCAGCTGGATGTCACCGCGGGTGACTTCAACCGTATTCAGGGGCTCGGGGGCTTTACGGGCATCGCCGGTAAACCACCAGGCAGCAAACCCGGCAGCGGCAACCACCAGCAATACTGCAAACCATTTGACTCCGCGCTTAGGGGAACCAGACGCCATTGACCTTCTCCGTGGATGAACAACCAGAGGCAACCATAGAGAAGCCGCGCATCGAAAAAAAGAGCGAAGTCAGGCTTTTGCCAAACCTTTACATTGCCGGCCAGCTGAAATTCCGGGCCCATTCCAACGCGTTGTCAAAAGGCATAGGCTCGGCATAGAAATAGCCCTGCCCGAGATCGCAGCCGAGCCGCACCAGCCGTTCGTGAACTTCGCGGGTTTCCACCCCTTCAGCGATCACCCGGCGGCCAAAGCTTTTCGACAGGCCCAGAATGGCTTTAACCACCATTTCATCTTCCCGGTCGCTCACCATATCGCCAACGAACGTGCGGTCGATCTTGATTTCCTGCACCGGCAACCGGCGGAAATAATCGAGCGACGAATACCCGGTGCCGAAATCATCCATGGAAACCTCAACGCCCATGGCCTGGCAGACTTTCAGGATATCGATCACTTTGCGGGTATCATCCAGCGCCGTGGTTTCCAGGACCTCCAGTATCAACCGGTGCCTGATACCGTCCGGCAGCCGCTCCAGCCCTGCTTTCAGGTCAGGCAGGAAGGCCTGCCCCAGAAAATAGGACGGGCTCAGGTTCACGCTGATCGAATACGACAAACCCTGTTCGTCAAAGTACAATAACCGCTTGATGGCCTCTCCGAGCACAAACCGACCAACCTGGCTGGCATACTCTGTGTACTCGATGTGGTCCAGAAAGCGACATGGCAACAGCAGGCCGTCGTCCGGATGGTTCCAGCGAATCAGTGCTTCGAACCCCTCAACCGTGCAGCGGTTGAAGTCCACCTTGGGCTGGAAATAGAGCTCCAGCTCTTCCCGGGCCAGCGCCGGCCCGATCTGTTCGAGCACCCTCACCCGCTCCTTGCGGGTAAAGTGTGACTCAAGGTCAAACATCTTGAAGGCGTTCTTACCGGCCTCCTTGGCGGCATACATGGCCTGGTCTGCGTGCCGAAGCAGCATGTCCGGTTCCACGTCGTCATCCGGGTATACGGTGATGCCCATACTGCAGGACAACTGCAGCACGTAATGGCGGTAATTCACCGGCTGGCGGATGGCTTCCAGAATCCGGGAATAGACGCGGCTGTCACTCACATCCCGCAAAATGGCCACAAACTCGTCGCCACCGAGGCGGGCAATCACATCGTGGCTGCGAACAATGGTTTTAAGGCGTTCCGCTACCGCCCGCAGCACCGCATCGCCCACCGAGTGGCCGTGCTCGTCGTTGATTTCCTTGAACCCGTCCAGGTCCAGGAAACAGACCGACACCGTGCCATTACGCTGGTCGGCCTCGTACAGTTCCTGGGTGAACAGTTCTGTCAGCCTGCGGCGGTTTGGCAGCCCCGTCAGGGCGTCGTAATTGGCGGCTTTCTCAAGGCTGGTCTGATGCTCCTGGCGCTCGCGGTACAGGCGCTTGCGTTCCAGCAAGGTGCCAACCGTTTGCAGCAAAGGGGCCATGCGGTCAGCCATTTCCTCTTCATAGCCCGTATCGCGGTTGGCCAGGCCCACCAGGCCGATCATTTCATTTTTGGAATACACCGGCATGGCAATGTAGCAACGGATCGGGGGGTGCCCCGGAGGCAGGCCGCCTTTGCGCGGGTCGCTGCTGTAATCGTTAGCCACCACCACGGCACCGGACACCATGGGCGCACCCAACAGGTTGTCGAGCTGCTCAAACAACATGCCCCGGCGCTCCACCTGCTGGAAGAGCCCCTGGGTTTCCGGGCTCCAGGCAATATTGGTGATGGCTTCAACCTTCAGGTATGGCGTGCCGTCGTCCTTTCGTAACACCTCACCAATAAAGCCGAACTGGCTGCCGGTGATGGCCAGAAAATCCGACAGCATCAATTCAAAGGCTGCCCGGTCGCTGTCGTTGGTCAGGAAGGCATTCTGGGCCCGCTGGATAGCCCGGGTAATGTGGGTGAAACGCACATCGTCTTCGCCATTGACCGCCGCATAGGCCCGTTCGAGCTCGTCTTCAATCAGGCTGGCCAGTGTACGCAGCACATCCAGGTCAACTTCCCGGATCTTCCTTGGCTTGTCGTCAATAATGCAGATGGTGCCAAGCTTGTAGCCACCGGGTTCCCTGACCGGAATGCCGGCATAGAAACGGATTTGCGGTCCTCCGGTTACCAGCGGGTTATTGCGAAAACGCGGATCTTTGCTGGCATCTTCAACAATAAAGGGCTTTTCCTGCCTGATGGCATGGTCACAAAAGGCAAAAGAACGGTGGGTTTCCCGGGGTTCCAGCCCGTCTTTCGCCTTAAACCACTGGCGCTCCTCGTCCACAATCGAGAACAGGGCAATCTTTACGTTGTATACCTTCCGGGCAATACGCACCAGGCGGTCAAACCGTTCCTCGGGTGGCGTATCCAGGATGCCCAGTTTGGCGAGGGCGGCAAGGCGGCGTTCTTCGATTGGGTCCATCGGCATCAGCGTTGGGCTCCGGTTATAAAGGCTTACAGTATTGTACTGTGTTCCTTGCAATGGCGATGAGTACAATTCCCGAAACCGTTACTTTTTCTAATGAGTGCTATTGCTTATAAAAAATAGCTTTGCATTCCGGGCTGGCAAGAGTAAAGTGGCGGTCGTTGGAAAGATTTAGCAAAGCATTCATCAATAAGACGTACCGCTGTTGTAGCAAGTAGTTCTCGTCCTGTTTTTGATCACGCCAGTTTTTTGTTTCCGCACACCGCTGATCCCGCCTCACAACGATGTTGGACAGCACATAAAATGATTGAATTCAGGATAGTTAAATATGTCTACTGTTACCGGTACTGTTAAGTTCTTCAACGAAGCTAAAGGTTTTGGTTTTATCACTCGTGAAGGCGGCCCGGACGTTTTTGTTCACTACAGCTCCATTCAGGGCGGCGGCTTCAAGACTCTGGCAGAAGGCCAGCAGGTTGAATTTACCGTATCTCAGGGCCAGAAAGGTCCTCAGGCGGAAAACGTAGTTGGTCTGTAAATAACAGCCCAATACGATATGAAAAAGGCAGCTTCGGCTGCCTTTTTTGCGTTATGGCCCCTACTCACAAAGCATTCGGGCAGGCTATGATACCGGTTGCATCGACAACCAATGGCAGGAACCTGAATGCCCTCACCGCGCCTTCTATCCAAGATACCGGTCACTGGTTGGGTTATTCTGGTTATCACGCTCGCCGCAACGACACTCAGCGGGCTCTGGATGCGGGATTTCCTGATCCAGCGCGACCAGCAACAGCTGGAATTTGCCGCCTCCCAGCTCACCGAAAAAATCAATGAACGGCTGAAAGCCTATGCCCTGGTGCTGCGTGCCGGTGCAGGCCTGTTCGCCGGTACAAACCGAGTCAACCGGGAAGACTGGTACAGCTTTGTCGACAAACTCGGTGTTGCGGAGTCGGTAAGCGGAGTACGAGGATTCGGTTTCGCGGTTATTGTTCCGCCAGAATCACTTCGCGAGCACGAACAACGCCTCAAAGAAGAGGGCCTTCCTGATTACCGGATCTATCCTTCCGGCCCCCGCGACCTCTATACCGGCATTGTTTTCCTTGAGCCCATGGATCCACAGAACCGACTGGTACTGGGCTACGATATGTTTTCCGAGCCGACCAGGCAGGCCGCTATGGTACAGGCCAGGGATAGCGGACAGGCCGCGCTCACCGGAAAACTGATCCTGGTTCAGGAAACCGGAAATCAGGGGGCACCCGGCATTATTGTCTATGTGCCGGTATACAAGAATGATATGCACATTGATTCCGTGGAGCAGCGACGCGAGGCGATTGCAGGCTGGGTTTACGGAGCATTCCGGGTAACCGAGCTGCTTGAAGGCATCCTGGAAGACTGGGCAACACCGGCCGGCGTACGGCGAGCCATCGGCGTGAGCATCTACGACGAACAGAGCAGCCCGGACAACCTGCTGTTCAGCAACCTCCCAGCCGCGATTGAAACCAACAAATCCTTACAGCACGAGATCAGATTCAACGACAGAACCTGGGTTTTGCAGTTTGCGCCGATCGATTACCTGGCTGCACCCTACCTTCTGACCGTCATACTCGTAGCTTTGGGCGTACTTGCCCTGGGCCTTCTGGTGTTCTTCCTGTATCTCAGCCTGGTTCGTACCCAGCATAAAGCCAACACTATTGCCGAACGGCTGACCAAAGACCTCCGGGAGCTGGCAAACCAGTTCGATACCATTGCCGGCCGGGTACCGGGGATGGTGTACACCTATCAACTGTTTCCGGATGGTCGCTCCTGCTTCCCCTACGCCAGCCGCGCCATGCAGGACGTGTACGGTCTGGATCCGGCAACCGTCAAGCACGATGGTGAGGCGGTTTTAAGAACCCTGCACCCGGACGATGCAGAAAGAGTGCGTGACAGCATCATGGAGTCGGCAACCAATCTGACCGTATGGCAAGACGAATACCGGGTTATCCACCCCGATGGATCCGTGCATTGGGTACTGGGTAACGCCCTGCCTCATAAAGCCGAGGATGGCTCGGTGATCTGGTACGGCAGCCTGACCCGCATCACCGAAAGGAAGGAAGCCGAACTGAGGCTCAGGCAGGCGCTCACCGAAGCCAGCCGGTTCCGGGATGCGCTGGACCGGATGGACACCTTTGTGTTCATGAAGGATATGGACCTGTGCTACACCTACGCCAACAGCGCCACTTTGACGCGCTTCGGGTTGTCCCGCAACGAGCTTTTGGGCACCCGGGGCGAGCCGGTGTTCGACAATATGAGCATCGAACGCATCAGGGCACTCGATGAAAGGGTGTTAAGAGGCGCCAAGGTTACCGAAGAAGTTGAAATCAACATCCGGGGAGAGCGCGCCGTACTCCTCCAGATCAAAACCCCGATCTACGAAGACGGCGGCAGCGAACACATTGTCGGCCTGATTGGCATCAGCACCGATATCACCAAGGCCAAACAGCAGGCGCAGGAAATCGAACGCCTTGCCCATTACGATGCGCTGACCGGGTTGCCCAACCGCACCCTGCTGGCCGACCGGCTGAACCAGGCTATGGCCATGGTGGATAGACGGCAAAGCTCCCTGGCAGTGGTGTACCTCGACCTGGACGGCTTCAAGGCCGTGAATGACAGCCATGGCCACTCCGCCGGCGACCAGGTGCTGATCACCGTGGCCAGCCGGATGCGTCACGAACTCCGGGAGGAAGACACTCTGTCACGGCTTGGTGGCGACGAGTTCGTGGCCGTATTGATGGATATGTCTGCGGAATCGGATTTCGAAACACACCTGGAACGACTCCTGAAAGCCGTTTCCAGACCAATCCTGCTTAAAGACAAGGCGGTTACGGTCGGCGCCAGCCTGGGGGTCACGTTCTATCCCCAACCCGATATCTCCGGTGGCGACCAGCTGATCCGCCAGGCTGACCAGGCCATGTACCAGGCCAAGTTGTCCGGCAAAAGCCGGTTCCACCTGTTCGATACCGAGCAGGACCGGAGCCTGCGCAGCCAGCACGAAACCATCGAGCGCATGCACCAGGCCCTCAAAAACAATGAGCTATGCCTGTATTACCAGCCCAAGGTAAACATGCGTACCAGCGAAGTGATTGGTGCCGAAGCACTGCTTCGCTGGCAGCATCCGGAGCGCGGGTTACTGGCACCGGGAGCCTTTATCGGGCTGGTCGAAAACACCCCGCTGATGCTCGACATTGGCCGATGGGTAATGGACAGCGCCCTGGCGAAAATGAACGAATGGCTTGAGCAAGGGGTGCGGGTACCCCTGAGCATTAACATCAGCGCCATCGAACTGCGTGACCCGAACTTCCCGGAGCACCTCGCTGCTGCGTTGAAATCATGGCCGGACCTGGACCCGGCCATGCTGGAACTGGAGGTTCTGGAAACGGCAGCACTGGGTGACCTGGGCCAGATTGCCCGGGTTCTGGACAGCTGCCGCCAACTGGGTGTGAGTATCGCCATCGATGATTTCGGCACCGGCTACTCTTCCCTGACCTACTTCAAACGCCTGCCCGCCAAAGTGGTCAAGATCGACCAGAGCTTTGTCATGGGCATACTGCGCGACCCTGCAGACCTGGCCATTCTGGACGGCATCGTGCGCCTGGCCGATGCCCTGGACCGCCAGTTGATTGCCGAAGGCGTGGAAACCTTCGAACACGCAGAGATGCTGCTTCGCATAGGCTGTGACCTGGCCCAGGGTTACGGCGTGGCCCGCCCCATGCCTGCAGATGACTTCCTGCCCTGGCGCGCGCAATGGCGTGCACCAGCCAACTGGCGTAACCTGCGCACGGTTTCACGCCGGGCTTTGACCAGCCTGTATGCCGGGGTCGACCATCGAGCCTGGGTCGAGCGTTTCCGCAGCTATCTTGAAGGCAACGACAAATGTGTGGAGCTCGACCATAATCATTGCGGCTTTGCCGGCTGGCTGGATAAGCAGTCCGCCGAACTTCCCGGGCTGGAGGGCATCCGGAAACTGCATAAGGAAATTCACGAGATTGCCGTGGAAATCGACAAACTGCACCGGACCAACCAGCGCGAGCAGATCCCTACCCTGATGAACGCACTGGATGTACTGAGCGACCAACTGTTCCATGAATTGGAAACACTGATGGAGCACATTGCCTGACGCCGATTCCCGGGGTTCGTGCCCTCGGTTCCTGCGTAGTACCATGGTCGGGCTACCGGTCTGGCCATGCGAGGCATAGAATGGCCGCGGATTGTACTATCGGCCAGATTCCCCCGGCTGCTGCAAATCAGAAAAGGCAAAGCATGTTTTCAGAACAGTTCTTTTCCGTCCAGGACGGACGCATCGTTATTACCGCACCCCAGGCCAGTTTCTTTGCCAAGGAAGTGGCCGGCGACTTCAACCCCATCCACGATCCGGATGCCCGGCGTTTCTGTGTGCCCGGAGACCTCCTGTTCGCGCTTGTGGTGTCCCGCTTCGGGCTGTCTGAAAACATGACCTTCCGGTTTCGCAACCTCCTGGGCGCCGAGGTTCCACTGGAATTCCGCGAGAGCGACAACGGCGGCACCATCGAAGTGGTCGATGAGGGTGGCAAGGTGTACCTGGAGGTAACCCGCAGCGGCGACATTACCCGCGATGAACGGGTCACCGAGGAATTTACCCGCTGCTACGTGGCGGCTTCCGGCAAAAACTTTCCTCACACCCTCAAGCCGTTGATGGAATCCCACGGGGTGATGTTTAACCCGGATCGCCCGATGGTGATGTACGAAAGCATGAGCCTGGCCCTGAACCAGCTGGAACTCCAGCAACCGGACCTGGAATTAAGCAAGGCCGACCTGGAAGTGGCGGGCAAACGGGGCAACGTAACCCTGGACTATCAGCTGATATCATCCGGCAAAACCGCCGGCGAAGTATCCAAGCGCCTGATGCTGGGCGGCCTGCGGGAATACTGCCCGGAAGCCATGGCCGGCATTGTTGAAGAGTTTTACCGGCTGAAAGCCCGTGGCACCCGTGTGGGAATGGACGGCGCCAATCAGCCTGCCGGGGCGTAACGCTCGAAGGTTTGCAGGCACACATCGACCGTCAGGGAGATGCTGTCCAGTTGTGCCGCCCGCGCCCTGCCCTCGGCACTGGCGCGGTACAGGTGGGGAGTCATGGCCAGCAGGTCAGCAATCGGCTCCGCACCTTCCAGATGAAGGGTGAAGCGCAAATCCTGCGTTTCCACTCGACGGAAACCTTCCGGCACCTCATCCACCTTTTTCGACTCTGCGCGCACCTGCGGATAAATAATCTCCCGCAGTTCCCGCAAATGATCCTGCCCGGCATCTACCTGAATCAGCTTGCCTCCCGGTTTCAGGCCCCGGGCAAACTCGGCATATACCGGAAAGCCGAACATGCAAAGCACCCGGTCCAGAGACGCAGGCTGCACCGGCAGATTGGCATTGCTGCCAACCACCCAGCTCGGCGCGCGATCCTTCCTGGCCGCAGCCAGAACCGCCCACTTGGAAATATCCAGCCCAAGCACCGCCAGTGACACCCGGCCACCCGCTGCAGACGCCAGCTGGCGCAGGTAATAACCTTCACCGCAGCCAGCATCCAGGCAATCAAGGTGACTGCCTTCCGATACACCCTTCAAAACCGCTGCTGAAACCGCCCCGGCTATCGGCTGGTAATAACCGGCCCCAAGAAAACGCTGGCGGGCCGCAACCATCTCCTTGCTGTCACCGGGGTCTTTCGAGCGCTTCTTCTGTACCGGTAGCAAATGCACATACCCCTGCCGGGCCACATCAAAGTTGTGGCCGTTGGCGCAACGCCAGGAAGAAGATTCTCGATATAGCGGCTCGCCGTCTAACGGGCAGGCCAGGGCTTCGAAGGCTTTGGCTGTCATGGGGTTACACTCTGATGATGCGGTTCCGGTGGCGCCAATACTAACAGTTAGAGGCCTGGATTGCCTTGTTGGAACCTGCCTCTCTATCCTGATTACAAATCGATATATCCCTTTTGCAAGTTTTCACAAGAACGACACACGACACCTATTGATGAAACCCATGATCGTCTACAGAATGTGAGTCACATCACACCCCGAGCTTGTGGTGGCGACACTGCCCTTTCTAGTTCCCAGAGTAACCCTCGGTATGCAGTCTCACGATTTTTCTCTGCTGGAAATGCAGCAAAACATCCATGAATTGATCGCTCAGCAGCACCCGCTTGAGGAAACACTTGCAGCGATCACAGACTGGGTCTCGCTGATGATGCCCGGCGCCCTGGTTTCTATTATGCGGTGTGACCCCGACACGCAAACCCTGAGCATGGTGCCGAGTAATCAGTTCTCTCCGGACTACGTGGATCAAATGCAGAACATCCCAATTGGGCCAGATCAGGGAACCTGTGGTTCGGCGGCTTATTTACGGGATCCCGTGGTTACGGATAATATCCAGAATGATCCGAAATGGGATGGGTACCACCATCTTGCAGAAGCTGAAGGGCTCCGCGCCTGCTGGTCCGTGCCCATTCTGACTGCCGACGGCGCGCTGTTGGGCACCTTTGCATCCTACTATCGCTCGGCGGTCTCCCCCACTAACGGTGCACAAAGGAACCTGAGCCGTGGTGCAGCACTGGCAGCGCTGACCATTCTCCGGCACCGGGATCTCACGGCTCGCAAAGCACAAGAAGCAGAACTGCACCAGTTGCAGCGAGGCATTGAAGCCAGTCCCCACGGGATTTTGATGGCGGATGCCCAACAACCAGATCATCCCGTGGTTTACGTGAACCCAGCGTTCTGTGAGATCACCGGTTACCCCCGAGAAGAGGTTTTAGACCAGAACTCCCGTTTTCTTCAAGGCTCAGACACGGATCCGAAGGCCATCAAGGCTGTTCGTCTCGGCCTGGAGCAGAAGACGGATGTTGATGTCACCCTGCTCAACTATCGGAAAGATGGAACTCCATTCTGGAACCACCTGATCATCCGGCCTGTCCTGGATACGACTGGAGAATGCACACATTTTATAGGCATCCAGCAGGACATCTCGCAGCAAAAAGAGCAGGAAGCCAAGATACGGTTCCAGGCCACCCACGACCTCTTGACCGGCCTGCCCAATCAGGCGGCTTTTACCGAAACCCTTGAAGAACTTCTCGGGCATATATCCGGGACAGACATGCTCGCTATGTTCTATCTGGACCTGGATGGATTCAAACCAATCAATGAGGGGCTGGGACACCGGATCGGCAACCGGATTTTGCAGGCTGTAGCCCAACGCCTTAAGGCCGTGATGCCCGAACGGGCCACGATTGCCCGATTGGTTGGGGACGAATTTGGTATTGTTCTTCCTGACTGCCCTGGCCGCAACGCTATCATTCAACTGGCAGAGAAGGTTTTGCAATCCCTTGGTGAACCTATTGAAGTGGATCAGCAAATGATTCACATCAGTGCCAGTATCGGCATTGCAAGCAACAGTGATAAGGCCGTACAGCCCCACCAACTGCTGCAGTTTGCCGACCTGGCACTGGACCGGGCCAAGCGACAGGGCCGCAATACCTGGCAATGGTATGGCGCGGATAAAGCCGAACACTCCCGACACAGCGTCACCCTGCGACATGAACTACACACAGCTTTGAAAGAAAACCAGTTCGAGCTGTATTACCAACCCTTAGTAGATGCTGTGACCGGCCGCATGCGAAGTGTCGAAGCCCTGGTGCGCTGGCACCATCCAGCCCGGGGCATGGTGTCGCCTGCCGAATTTATCCCGCTGGCAGAGCAGACCGGGCAGATTGTACCGCTAGGGCTCTGGGTTCTTCAGCAAGCCTGTCAGGAAATGGCCGAGTTCAATGGGCGGCGGGAGCGCAGCCTGCGTGTGGCCGTCAACATTTCATCGTTGCAGTTTATTCGCGATGGATTTCTGGACGACGTCTTCCGGATTCTGGAAGAGACCGGCCTTTCGCCCCAGTTACTGGAACTGGAAGTCACTGAAAGTGTATTGATCGACGGTGTCGAGCACGTCATCAAGTTGATGGAAGCTCTTAAAGACCGGGGCATCCGCGTGGCTTTGGATGACTTCGGAACCGGGTTTTCCAGCCTGAGCTATTTGCGGGACCTGCCGACACACAAAGTGAAACTGGATCGAAGCTTCGTACAGAATACGGCTACAGACCGACGCATTGCTGCGATTGTTCAAGGGGTGATCACTATGGCTCACCACATGGATATGATGGTTGTGGCTGAAGGCATCGAAACGCGGGAGCAGCAAGAAGACCTGGCCCGACGGCACTGTGACATTCTGCAGGGTTACCTGTTTGCCCGACCAATGCCCCTTGCCGAATTATGCTTACTACCTGAAATTTTGCCGGCCAACTCCAACGAATGAGGATACCTAGGTCCCTCACCCACCGCCTTGTAATAGCAAGTGTTCTAGCCATTGTGCTGGTCACCCTTGTGCTCATCCCGATTACCTGGTCGAACACCACAACCCGGTTTGAGAGCTCGCGCCTCACGGCTAAGACACTGCTTGAAGCCGAATACGATGCATTGCTTCAAGGCATGAATGAAAGCCTCAACCATGCCCTTGCGATTGCAGAGTTCCCCAGTGTCCGGCAGCACCTCGATCGGATACGGCAGACACAGAACCCTTATCAGGATGTTTGGTCTGACCAGAACGAAGACCAGATACGGGGCATGCTCAGTACCCTGCTGACTCACTTTGGCCGCTACACCCGTCTGGTGGTCATTGATACGGACGGGCGCCAACGGCTGTCTACCGAAGACCCTCCGGAATCTGAGATCCTGCATCGGAATCACTTGTATTTCCGTGAGGCCATGGCGATGAACCCACGCAGCCTCTATCTCTCGGCGCCCTATCCGGATCCTTCCCGGAGCGGGCAGGAGGTTTACGTTATAGATATTTCGACGCCGATTGTAAGCTCAGAGGGCGAGCAGCTGGGTGTCTTGTTGCTGACCCTGAACTGGAACTACCTGTTGCGCACCCTTCCCCATGCGATGGGTGCCAACGCCCAGGCGTCTGCCGTGCTTGTTGATGGACAAGGGAATTCCCTGCTGCCGGTCAGCCATGGCCCAGTCGCCTTCGGTGACTCCATGAAGGATCATAAGCGCGTGATCTGGCTCGAAATGGAGACCCGTAACCGGGGTGAGTTACTACTGGATGACGAACTTGTGGTTTTCCAGACCCATGACCTTCGTACCCATCATTTCCGTACTGCGGCCATGCAGGTTCTCAGTGTACCGGGCAGCCAGCCCTGGCGCATCGCGATTAGCGTACCCCGCCCGGACGTGGCGTTCCTGATAGCAGAAAGTCCATGGAAAACGAGCCTGGTGGTTCTGACTTACGGATTAGCCATCGGGTTCAGTGTGTTCTGGGTGCTGAGCAACCACCACCAGCGCTCTTTGAAAGAAAAGGCGCAGAACCTGTCTCAAAACGCGAGATCCTACGCCCGTGAACTGACCGACCTCTACGAGAACGCCCCCTGTGGCTACCACTCCCTGGATGAACAGGGCGTCATACAGAAGATCAACCGCAAGGAACTTCAGTGGCTGGGTTATTCCCGGGACGAGTTGGTTGGAAAGCGCTACTACCGGGACCTGGTCAGCCCGGAAACCCGGGACGCTTTCGACGAGGCCTTCAAGGCGGTGCTGGCTGACGGCCATGAAGGCTCCGCCGAGATTGAACTGATGTGCAAAAACGGCGAGAAACTCCCCGTCGCCATCGAAGCCACGGCCCAAACAAACGCCAACGGTTTCCAGTACAGCCGGGCCATGGTGTTCGATCTTACCGATCGTAAACAACTGGAAGACCTGCTGACCACGCAGGCCATGACAGATCCCCTGACAGGTCTCGGCAACCGGCGATTCCTGGAAACCCAGGCGGAACTGGAAATACCCCGGTCCCGCCGGAGCGGCGAGCCTCTTACCCTGATTGCCGCAGACCTGGACCGGTTCAAGCGAATTAACGATGACTACGGCCACGATGTGGGTGACCGGGTACTCCAGGAGTTCGCAAAAACGGCTCAAACCGAATTACGTGACGGCGATATCCTTTGCCGTATGGGCGGTGAGGAATTCACCGTTCTACTGCCCAACACCAGTAAAGAACAAGCCTTGATGGTGGCAGAGCGGCTTCGGGCAGCCGTCGAGACTAACCCGGCAGAGGTTGGCATTGATACATCGGAGGATGGCAGTTTGGCTTACACAACTTCTTTGGGGGTGACTCTGGTGCGTTCGGATGAAAGCTCATTGAAGCCGGCCATCAAGCGCGCGGATAAAGCGCTTTATGCCGCTAAAGAGGCTGGCCGGAATCGGGTGCAATGGCGCTCAGCCGACATGCAGCATACTTGAACTCCGGAATCTTGCCGTCCGGGTCCAGGGCCGGGTTGGTGAGCAGGTTGGCCGCCGCCTCAACAAACGCGAAGGGCACAAACACCATGCCCTCGGGCATAGCCTGATCGGCCCGCGCCGTCAGGGTGATGCTGCCACGCCGGGTGGCAATCTTGATTGCATCACCCGGTGTTACGCCCAGGCGATCCAATTCCTCTGATGCCAGAAAAGCGGCCGCTTCGGGCTCCCGCTCATCCAGTACCCGGCTGCGACGGGTCATGGCGCCGGTATGCCAGTGTTCAAGCAATCGCCCTGTGGTCAACACGATGGGATAGGCTTCATCCACCGGCTCGTCCGGCGGCAGTGGCCAGGCCGGCGAAAATCTGCCCCGGCCCCCGGCCCGCGGGAAGGCATCCGAGAAGACAACGTCCTGCCCTGGCGCATCATCGGCGGAACATGGATAGGTCACGGAACCTTCGCTTTCAAGTCGGGACCAGGAGATGTGATCCAATGAATGCATGCCCTGCTTCATCTCAGCGAACACCTGCTCAGGGCCGTTATAATCCCAATCCAGCCCGAATCGCCGGGCCATTTCCTGAATAATCCACCAGTCAGGTCTTGCCTCCCCTGGCGGCGACAGCGCAGCACGGCCCATTTGCACCTGCCGGTTGGTGTTGGTAACGGTACCTGATTTTTCCGACCAGGCGGCCGCAGGCAGAATAACGTCGGCGAACTGGGCGGTCTCGGTGACGAACAGATCCTGTACCACCAGATGCTCAAGCGCAGCCAGCGCGGCCCTCGCGTGAGTCAGATCCGGGTCTGACATGGCGGGGTTCTCGCCGAGGATGTACATGCCCTTTATGGTGCCTGCCGTGATGGCATCCATAATCTCTACCACCGTGAGCCCGGGCTCCGGGTCAAGTTCGGTGCCCCAGAGTTCTTCGAAAGCGGCGCGCAGCTGGGCATCTCCTACCGGTTGGTAGTCGGGCAATACCATGGGGATCAACCCGGCATCGGAGGCACCCTGCACGTTGTTCTGGCCACGCAACGGATGCAGGCCCGTACCCGGCCGGCCCGTATGGCCGCAGGCCAGGGCCATTGAGATCAGGCAGCGGGCGTTATCGGTGCCGTGCACGTGCTGGGAAATGCCCATGCCCCAGAAGATCATCGCTCTCTCGGCCCACGCGTAGGCGCGGGCCACTTCGCGAATAACCTCTGGTTCAACACCGCAGAGCGGGCTCATCACCTCCGGTGTCATATCGGCAACACTTGACGCCAGTGCCCCGAAGCCCTCGGTGTGGGCATCAATGTAGGCCTGGTCAAAGAGTGCCTCGTGGATGATCACGTGGAGCATGGCGTTGAACAGTGCCACATCGCCTCCGGGTGAAAACCGCACGCTGCGCCAGGCATAGGCATCCAGGGCCTGCCCTCGGGGGTCTATGATGATCAGCTTAGTGCCATTGCGTGCTGCCTGCTTGAAGTAGGTGGCCGCCACCGGGTGGTTCACCGCCGGGTTGCAGCCGGTGAGGATCACCACGTCGGCCTGAAGCGCCTGCATAAAGGATGCGGTGACTGCTCCAGACCCCAGACACTCCATCAAAGCCGCCACGGAGCTGGCGTGGCAGAGCCGCGTGCAGTGATCAACGTGGTTGGAGCCAAAACCGGTGCGCACCAGTTTCTGGAACAGCCAGGCTTCTTCGTTGGAGCACTTGGCGCTGCCGAAGCCGGCCAGCGCATCCGGTCCGTGTTGTGTTTTAAGTTGGGTTAATCCGCTTGCTGCAAGATCCAGGGCCTCTTCCCAGCTTGCCTCGCGAAAGTGGGTTAACGGATTGGCGGGATCAAAGTCAGGGTCGAGCCCCTTGGGCACACCTGCCCGACGGATCAGCGGCCGGGTGAGCCGAGCCGGGTGCGACAGATAATCAAAGCCGAAACGCCCCTTAACACAGAGCCGGCCCTGGTTTGACGGCCCATCTTTGCCTTCAACAAAAAGGATGCGGGCACGATGCTCGCCTGTTTCTGTTTCGGCAGGCGCAGGTTCGTCCTTCACGTGATAGGTCAGTTGGCAGCCCACGCCGCAATAGGGGCAAACGGAATCCACAGTGCGGTCGGCGGTGGCAGAGTCTCCGCGGCCCTCGGCATCAATCAGGGTGGCGGGCATCAGGGCGCCGGTCGGACAGGCCTGCACACATTCGCCGCAGGCAACGCAGGTGCTATCGCCCATGGGGTCATCAAAATCAAACACCACTTTGGACGCAGCACCACGGTGCGCCAGACCTATGACATCGTTGCCCTGCACTTCGCGGCAGGCACGCTCGCACAAGCCGCAGGTGATGCAGGCGTCCAGATTGACGTTCATGGCAGAATGAGTGGTGTCATGGCCCCGGGCGTGGGCCAGCGACGCCGGGCGCGGCGCCACATGGTGAACCGGGGGCTCGTTGCGCTCTGAACGGGCCGGGAGACGTTGACGCACAGCACCGGCATCAATGGCCAGTTGATCCGCCATTTCCCATAGATGGCTTGAACGATCGGGGCTGCTATCTCGCTCAGGTTGATCGGCCAGCAGCAATTCCAGCACCGCTTTCCTGGCATCCTGGGCACGCGCGGAGGCTGCGCTTCGCACCACCATGCCGGGCGCGGCCTCGCGGATGCAGCTTGCGGCAAGTACCCGTTCGCCTTCCACTTCCACCATGCAGGCACGGCAATTACCATCCGCGCGGTAAACCGGCGCGTCTTTGAAGCATAAGTGCGGGATGGTCTCGCCGGCGCGCCGGGCCACCTGCCACAGGGTTTCGCCGGGGTAGGCCTGAACATCCACGCCGTCCAGTGTCAGGGTAAAGCTTGTCGTTGCATTGCTCATGGCTGTTTTCAATTCGCTCATGGCTGCCTCCCCTAACCTTTGGCGATCAGGTTTCGGCTGACCAGTTCGCTGCGGAAGTCCCGCAGCAGGCTCAGCACCGGATTAGGGGCCGCCTGGCCCAGACCGCAGATAGAAGCCTCCGCCATCACCCTGGCCAGCTGCTGGAGCGTATCCTCATCCCAGGTATCGCGTTCAAGCAGCGTGAGCATTTTCTCTGTGCCCACCCGGCAGGGCGTACACTGACCGCAGGACTCATCGGCGAAAAAGCCCAGAAGGTTGGAAGCCGTGTCGGCCAAATTGTCCTGATCCGACAGCACGATCACAGCTGCAGAGCCGATAAAACAGCCATGCTCCTGCAGCGTGTCGAAATCCAGGGGTATGTCGGCTTTGCTGGCCGGCAGTATGCCGCCGGAAGCCCCGCCAGGCAGATAGGCCCGGAGCCGGTGCCCTTCCGCCATGCCGCCGCAGTATTCCTCGATCAACTCGTTGAGGGTGATGCCCGCAGGGGCAAGATGAACCCCGGGCCTCGCGACCCGTCCGGAGACCGAAAAGCTCCGAATGCCGCGACGACCATGCCGCCCCTGGCTGGCGAACCAGTCGGCACCCTGGGCGTGGATGCGAGGAATCCAGTAAACCGTCTCGACGTTACTCACCAGCGTGGGCTGACCAAACAGCCCTTTCTGGGCAACAAACGGCGGGCGATGGCGGGGCTTGCCGGGCTTGCCCTCCAGGGACTCGATCAGGGCGGATTCCTCGCCGCAGATGTAGGCGCCCGCACCACGGCGCAGGATGACAAAGCCCTGCTCCACAATGGCGGCTGCTTCCAGCTCGGCAATGGCATCTTTCAACACACGGTGCAGGCCGGGATATTCATCCCGCAGGTATATGTAGAGAGCCTTCGCCTCAACCGCCCAGGCGCTAACCAGCGCACCCTCCAGGAATCCGTGGGGTTCACGTTCCAGGTAATAGCGATCTTTAAACGTGCCTGGTTCACCTTCGTCGGCGTTGATCACCGCATAGCGTGGCCCCGGTTCCGCCCGCACGGCCTGCCATTTCCGGAAGGTGGGGAAACCAGCGCCGCCGAGGCCGCGAAGGCCCGCATGCTCAAGTTCCTTCTCCAGCAATTCGATGCTCACCCGGCCTTCGCGGCACTCGGTGAGCAACTGATAACCACCGGCTGAACGGTAATCCGACAGACGTTGCCAGGAGACCTCCTCTGGCTGCACCCGCCCCTGCGCTAACGTAGCCTGAACGGTCTGGATGTTGGCATTCAGCACATGACAATGCCCTACAGCTACAACCGGCGCGGTGTCGCAGCGGCCCATGCAGGGCGCTCGCTGTACCCTCACCGTGGCGGGATCAGCTCCATCAGATAGCGCTCGATGCAACCCCTCCGCTCCTGCCAAACGACAGGAAAGCGAGTCACACACCCGCAGAGTTATCCCGGGCGGTGGTGGTTGTTCGTCGTGAATGACATCAAAATGGGCATAGAAAGTGGCCGTTTCATAAATGGCGGCCATAGGCTGATTCATGAAGGTCGCAAGGGCCCGGAGACGGGGCATGGACAGGTAACCGTAGGTGTCCTGCAGTGCATGAAGGTGCTCGATCAGGCGATCGCGGTGTCGCAATGACGGATCGACACCTTCGTCACCGAGCAGGTCCCGCAGCTCCGACAATACGGCCGGTTCCAGTTGACGGCCACGAGGGGCTGAGCGCCGGCGCTTGAGCTTTTGTTCGTTTGAACTCATTGTTTTTTTACCAGGCCCGGGGTACAAAAAATGGCTTATTGGATCTGCCGTGTTCGCCGTTGAATAGATTACGCTTATCGAGGCAAACTACTCAAGGATTCAGCCATCGCTGCGGAAGGGTTCTGACTTCCGGTGAGTCGATGACCAGGCCGATCACCTCTTTAGCGAGCGCCATGCGGATTCCGCAAATTCTTTTCGGTACTCCTGAGGTGATGTCTTTACCCGGCCAGACAGCCAAGCCCTGCAATAGTTTTCCGACGGACCTATGATGAGAGAGAAGAGCATCTCGAAGGGCTGGACAATGTTGATATCGCCCTTGCCCAAACCAATTAACTGCTCTTTCAGCTTCTGGTAATTCTGGATATTTCGATCCTTCAGTTCCTGCTGAAATGGTCCCTTAGCCAATGGGGAACGTGCCTGATAGAGGAATCTGGCCCATTCGCAGTTGGCCGCCACCCAGTCCAGATAGCTCTCGATAATGCAAAACACCGCCTCGCGCAGATTGTTTGCCCCGGCCAACTCTCGCTCCAGTTGCTGTCGCTGATCATCCAGGGCCGCAAAAAAGAGCGCACTCAGGATGCCCTCTTTGTTCCCGAAGTGATGGTAAATCGCCCCCACACTGGTGTCGCATCGGGCTTTGATGGCATCGATAGTTGTCGCTTCCACCCCCAGATCGTTAAAGCAATGCAGCGCCTGTTCCAGAATCTCTCTTTTCAGCGCAGCTCTGCGGCCCGGAAACCGATTCTCTAAAATATTGGATTGGTTCATTAAATGGATATTCGCCTGATTGAACTCGCCATGGCCTGCATTCTACCGTTTGACAGCTTTGGCCGAAACAGAATATCCTTCTTTTAAAGAATATTGTTCTGTTTTTTTTGTGCCACACCTTCACGAAAAGAAATCACCATGAACGTGAAACTGAACGGATACCTCAGGATTCCGGGCTGAGGGTTAATCCAGATGCCCGGCATCTTGGCCAATACGGCCTGTTTGCCGCAATTTCTGCGCTATCTATTTTTAGCTGATGATTAAATGGATCGACAATGGAAAAAACCCTAATAACCTGTGAAGACGGCTATAGGCTCACCGGGCACTTTTTCAGGCCAGCCACAGAGTCACCTCGCGGTGCCGTCCTGCTCTCCCCGGCCACGGGGTTTCGGCACCAGGTCTATTTCAATTTTGCCACCATGTTGAGCGAACAGGGCTTTGCCGTGCTGGCGTTTTCCAACAGGGGCATCGGGGACTCCCGCAACAATACCCCCCTCGCGGAACTCTCTGCCGACCTGGTGGACTGGGGGACCCTGGATTTGCCGGCAGCGCTGGACCAGCTGATCGCCCTGGCTCCGAACCTGCCGGTGACCCTGGTGGGCCACAGTGCCGGTGCGCAGTTGATCGGTTTGATGCCCAATTTCGCCCAAATTGACCGCTATGTTCTGATTGCCGCATCGTCGGGGCATTTCGACAACCTGAAACCCAAAACCAGGCTGGCAGCCAAGCTGCTGTTCCATGGCTGGCAACCCGTTTCCGTTGCGGTGAAAGGCTACTGGCCCACCAAACTCATCGGTTTTGGCGAAGACTTGCCCGCCGGCGTCGCCAGGCAATGGCGACAGTGGTGCAGCTCACCCGGATATGTAGAAAACAGTTTTGGAAGGGAAATACAGCGGCATCACTATTCGGATATAAAAGCGCCCGTGCTGTCACTAACCGCGACAGATGACCACATCGCCGTGCCTGCAAACGTGGAAGATTTTCTGCGCCTTCTGCCCAACGCCAGGATAGAAAAACAGTTTCTGGAACCATCCAGTTTTGGACTGAAAGAAATTGGCCACAGTGACCTACTGCGCAGCCGCTGCAAGGCTTGTTGGCCGTAGGTTCTAAAAGGCCTGGCGTCTACAGACTGAACCTGAATGTCATCCTGATATCTAAGTTAAGATGTTCTCGGATATAAATATCTTGCGCTTCGGCGGCGATATTGGTGCTGCGATGAGACTGATGACTCCACTTGCTAAGTGGCCGCCTCAATACCCCGGATACCGCTCCCAAAGCCCGTCATTGTCCATATAGGAATGCCACTCCTGGCACGTCCACAAATCCGACGCGACCGCCTCAATAACCTCCCGAAGTTCTAACGGCTCCAGCCATCGCTGCGGAATCACCCCGGTGCCAAGCATGGCGCCAAGCATATTCCCGGTGATAGCCCCCGTGGAGTCTGAATCCCCATCGTGATTCACTGCCAGCACAATGCCCTGCTCGAAACTTTCAGCCACCAGGGCGCAATAAACAGAAATCGCCAGCGCTTCCTCTGCGACCCAGCCTTCGCCGAGTTCCTGGATAGCGATGTGGTGTGGCTTGTCGGTCTGGCTCAGTTCTACCGCCTTATCCAGGGCCGCCAACGTCTCCTCGTGACCGCGCTCTGCAACCAGTAATATCTTGGCGGCACCCAGGGCATCCAGCAGAGTTTTGTCGTTCAATAACTCAAAGATCAAAACGGCCAGTACGCCACCGGTCAGATAACCGCTGGGATGGCCGTGGGTGAGGCCGGCGCACATACACCCATCTTCAAACACCCTTTCCAGGCCGGAGTTACCGTTGAAGGTGCGCCAGTAAAGCCCTACCGGAGCCACCCGCATTACCCCGCCACACCCCTTACTGTCATTGCCGGCGGTCTCTGGAACGCCCGGGTAATCCCGCAGAGCACTCAAACACGTCATGCCCGGTGCTCGCTGGCTGTGCAACTCTGGCTGCTGAAACAACCAGCCGTCTTTCTCTGCGGTTACCGCACGACACTCGTGGCCCTGTGTTGCCAACCAGCGTAGATAAGCATTGGCAACTGTGTGGTCGAACCCGGCAATGCCTTTACTGACTCCCCGCATTCGCCCCCGCAACAGGCCTTCTGCGGTGAACAGGGCCATTTGGGTGTCGTCGGTTATCTTGCCTTTGCCACCATAAGCCGGGGCGTAGTCAGTTATACCTTCGGGGCCAAAGCGGCTCAGGATTTCAGCGCGGGACATGAACTCCACGGAGGCACCGAGGGCATCGCCTATGGCGCCGCCGAGGAGGCAGGCGGCGTATTGATCCTGGATATCGTTTTCTGGCCTCGGCTGATTTGGTTTCTTCACGCTCATTTCCCTATGTAGTCTTATCGGTTTGGCTCTTCAGCTGGAGCAATTCAAAGGGTCCTAAACGCCGGCCCGAACTTCCCGAACGATCTGTGCGAGCATCTGGCAATCCGCCAGCGCCCGATGTGGCCTTACCACTGTGGCGAGCCGTGCGGCAAGATCAGAGCGCTTGTCGTGCGAAACCGCCTGGTCGAGCGGCATCAACTTGGCTGGAGGCCGTTTTCCAACGGCTTCAAACAATCGATCCAGCCATCTCTGATCCTGCCAGTGGGCGTCTGAGAACACCGGATAACTCAGGAACAACTCTTCGACTTCCTGAACAACTGTGAGCACATTAGCCCCCTCCTGGCAGCAACGTTCCCGGGTTAGCCCGTGGATTTCGGCCTCGGCGTAGCTGTCCCAGTCGTCCCAACCACCCGCAGACTCGGGATTAATCAATTTTGAATAATCAAACTTTCCTTCAAGATCAAACCAGGCAATCTCGATGGGGTAACTCTCATTACTGAGACTGCTGGCCTCGATATCCAGGATGACCATGCCCATCACTCACTGCCCTCTTGATAGAAAATTTCGAATTTTGGTGCCAATTCAATAACTGTGGACTACACCGAAAAAGTATAGAGTGTGCTCAGGTCTTCTCCAGCCAAGAATCATAGTCTGCTGATTTACCGAAGATGAGGCCCAGAAAACCCAACCCAATGATCAAAAATGGCATCACGTGCCATGCAACAAACGAGGCAGCCACAACAGCCAACCACACGGAGTTCTTTTTGAGCTCACTGGTTTCAGTTTTCTTTGCTAACTGAGCTTTCAGCGCTCCCCCCTCGTTCGTTGATACCCTTCAGGTCATCAATCTGATAACGGCCCCGGGAGTTACGTTTGGCAAGCATCACTGCGCGGCCACGAAACCTGTGGATAGTAAAATGACATGTGCCTCTTCCCTCACCCGGCTCCGATCCGGTAGTTTTGTAATACTCCACGTCCACCAGTGCATTTGCACCAATCTGTTCAGCTCTGTTTATTAGATCTTTCCTGGCAGCATCCGGCGAATCTCTGGACGCACCATGCACAGTCCATTCACTTCGCTCTACAACCTCCCATCCACGCACGTCGCTGAATTTAGATGTCATAAACTCGCCAGGGGTCACATAGGTAAACACCTCAGAGGGATCTACCAACGCACAGTTTCTTGCTTTGTAGCCCTTCGGAGTTGCCTGTTGGTCAAAGTCGACTGCGGCTTCTTCGCAGATATTCGGAAAGTGTTCCTTGTTTCTGAATTCATCCTGGTGAAAAAAGTAGTCCTTACCGTCATCACCTTTGATGAAGCCATACCGCTTCTCCGGCAAGTATGTTTTTACTGTCCCTTGTATTCCTGACCTTCCCTAACCTTCAACGATCCGTTTACCCGTTACCAATCTGTTGCTCAATTGCCTGTCGTTTAAGAAACATCGCAGATTCTGCTGCTCCATGGTCAAAACTCCCTTTTATTAACGTTAATCAGCAAACCCTGAAAACCACTCACTCATGCGCCCATAACCAAACACAAAGGCTAACTTCCTTGCGCGGGTTAGGCTTACATAGACCAATGCACGCTCTTCATTCTCTCGCTGCCGGTGCGTCACTGCATCGGCGGCGGACTTCACCACAAAGTCCAGCGGCACAAGCCCCTGATTCGCCGAGGCAAGAAACACCCCATCAAATTCCAGGCCCTTTACCCGGTGCATGGTGGCCAGGTTCAGAGCACCATCTGGCGTGGCCGCGCTCTGCCCTTCCAGAACGTGGCAAAGCTGCTGCCGGCTTTCCAGTGCTGCTTTCAGTTCATTTACCTCGCGGCGTGTTCGGGCGATCACGCAGCAGGCTTCCGGTACTAAGTTATTCGTTCTCACTGCTGCCAGAACGGCTTCTGCCTGCTGGTCCATGGATTCAAAACAGCGCACCTGGGGTGCCGGGCCATGCATCAGCGAGTGGTAGAACTTCTGGGTGTCTTGCCCACCGTCCAGGTCATCCACTTCCACACCTTCCAGAATACTTACAGCCATCTTTCGGGTTTCGTCAGTGGTTCGATAATTAATCTTCAAGCGGGCACTGCGGCCCCGAATATCAATACCGCACTGGCCGAGAACCACCTTGTTCTTGCCGTAGATTCTCTGATGGCCGTCCCCTACGATAAACAAATCGTTTGGACCAGGTGGCACCAGCGCGCGGATCAGCAGGAATGCCTGACTGCCCATGTCCTGGGCCTCATCCACAATTACAGCGGCCAAGTCAGGACGAAGCTCCGGCTTGTTCTCAATCAATTCGCGGGCATCCCGGTAGGCATCATCGGTTTCTTTCAGATAGTTGCTGGCAAGCAGATGGCGGTAGCGCTCAAAGACCGGCCAGATCTCAACCCGCTGCTGACGATTCAGGCGGGTGCCGCGGCCGATACGTGAGGCTTTCTTGTACTCATCCACACTGCCTACCGACTGAGGCTGAACCACCCTCGCCCACTCTTCCTGAAAGAACGCCATTCCAAGATCAATACTGGCAGGTTTTTCCGAATAGGCCTGCTCCCAGAGCTTTCTCTCCTCACGGCTATCCAGAAGCAATCCGTAATCGTAGCCCTGCTTTTTCAGGAAGTTCATCACCCATGCGTCCAGGTTCAGCACCTCAATCTTTGCCAGCGACTCCTGGCTGCAGATCTTGTTCAGGTTTTGCTGAATATCCGCAGCCAGGTTTTTGGTAAAGGTCGTGAACAGAAGTTTTCCATCACCTTCATGAAGATGATTGGCCAACCACTTGGCCCGGTGCATGGCAACCACCGTCTTACCCGTACCGGCCCCACCCAGCACCCGAACCGGGCCATTCTTTTTACCCTCTGCCAGGCGACGCTGGGCCGGATGCAGGAAGACGCGCCATTTTTCAATGGACTGATTAAGCACTTCCTGCAGAGCCTGCTCGTTCTCCGCGACCGTGAACAGGGCACGAGATTCGGGGCGTGTCAGTGCAGTAGTGAAGTCTTCGGTATCCACCGATTCCGGTGCTGCTGGAACCACTTCGTTCCAAGCTTCCTCGAAACTGGCTCCGGCCATCAACATGAACAGACCATCATGAGCATCCTTGGGTATCTGCTCGTTAATCAGGGCCGTTTCCAGATCTGCCTCAATTTTCATGCTACGCACCACCGCCAGAGCATCTTCAGGCACACCGAGCTGCAGCAGTTGGCGGTCTCGTATCGCATCAAACAAACCGGGCTGAGCGGGCGCCTCTTGGGTTCCCGATGCCGGCTCCAGCGCACTCTCCTCAACCGTGAACACCTGCAGGCTACCGGTATTGGGGTTAATCTCGATCTTTCGCTTTTCCGCCCATTTGTAAGCCGTATCGTGGTGATTCACATACAGCATCAAGTACAAATCTTCTTTCTCGGCGGCGGCCAGAATAATGCGCACATCCTGATTGGCTCGAATTGAGCGAACCTTGTCATCCCTGAAAGACGGTAGTTTTTCATAGTTCAGACTGGGGTGGTTCCGGTCCTGCTGGAACAACATGACGGCTTTATTGGCCTGGCTTTGCTCGTTGGGTGTCAGCTTCAGCAGGCTTTCAAAGTACTTGTCAGAGAACGCAACACTTGCCATCTCAGGCTCCCGATTCCAGTTCATTCACGGCATCAACCAGCTCTTCAACCGAAGCGCAGAGCCGCCATCCATCGGCTTCCAGGTAAGGTCTGGCCGCCACCTGATCCTCAATGTCCTCAAGCAGCAAAGCGATCTTTGCATCAGCAAACATCAGCTCGGCCTCGCCCACCACCTCGTCCAGCTCACCGGCAACCACAGCCTCAGCCACTAACGCGTCTTCTGGCCAACTAATCTGGTGAGCTTCCAGCTCTATGCGGAGTTCATCCTCAAGATTCTCAAACCAGGCAGGCGTCTGCCCCTGCTTTTCAGGCTTGTCATTCTGGGTCTGGGTCTGACCCCGGGTCTGACCCCACTCAAGGCCGGCGGCTATGCCGCTGTTCTTGGAGTCCGGGGTCCAGGCGTAAAACACCGGCAGGAATTGAAGGAAATTAACCGCGCTCCAGAATCGCTGCCACTGGTAACGGGCCTGGTCTTCACTGCCTTTTTTCAGGGTGTAACTGGCGGAAACCAGCGCTTTGTTGAGGTCGAAGGTTTTGAGCAAATCCGGCCCGGCCAGCAAACTCAGGGAAATGGCGGCTGCCGCTTTATCGTCAGTCAGCTCAACCGAACCCGCCAAAGCGGCGGGGTCTGGAGTCAGGTCGGTGAAGCTTGCTGGCAGTCCATTCAAACTCTCCAGAACGGCTGTTTGTAAGCCAGGGTCCGCCAGCGAACGGGCTGGCAGGCATTGCAGGAGGAAAAACAGCGCCTGGTGCCGAAGTAACGTGGCATCCTGCTCAGTGAGGAAATGCATCAGCAAGTCGAAGGTGCACTTGTTCAGGTGTTGTGCCGTGTTATTTACCCCAGCCACTTTGGCCAGCCCGGCGATCGCCTGGTGATGTTGTTCCGGCGAAGTCATGCCCAGTGGCAGGGGCACGTCCATCGCTTTATCTCCCATCACTTTGTTTACGTCATACCAGTTCAGGGTCCAGACCACGAAGCCGGCCCGCATTAATGCCTGGCGTTTGAGCAGGTCTTCGCTGGCCTTGTCACCATGGAACTTGTATCCATCCAGGAAAACAGCGACCGGCAGCAAACCAGAGCGCACTGGCCAGAGCACGAAATCAGGTTTGCTGGCGAACTGAACGCCCTCTGCCATGCCAAGATTTACCTGGGGCTCGATTTCATAGGCCAGATCACCAATCGTCAGCCGGTAACCGCTTTTGCCCCGGATAATGTCCTTACCTACCCGCACCTTGTGGTTACCCACGCAGTCTTCGCCGGAGAATCGCGCCAGGGCCTCCGGAAAGCGGGCCTCCAGCTCAGAATCTATCCAGGGGTTACCACTCAACGCGCTCAGGCCTTGCTTGTCCTGAACCCACTGGTGATCGCCGTCTACGATATCCTTGAGCATTTCCAGCGCCAACTCTTTACTGGTGCTTTCCATGCCGTAGGCATTGCGGTATTCCAGCAGGCAGCGATAACAGCCATCCATGGTGTTGTCGTAACAATCACAGGCATCCATCACGTCGTAGGCTTTACGGAAGACTTCCTGCATGTTTTCGGCGCGGCTGAGCAACTCGTGCAGATAACCCGTGCCGCCCGGAACCGAATCGTAAAGAACGATAAAGTGCCGGCGCTCATCGGTTTCGCCAATCGGCTCACTCTGATAAGCCACCCGCAGATGGTCCACCTTGCCACCGAACCGCCGCTTCAGGCCAAGCTGCAAGGCCGCCACAAATGAATTCACTTGTTCCTCAGTGCCACCGGTGGACAACCTCGGCAACAGAATTCGCAAGGCCTCGGATGAGAACTGCCGGTAAAGGTACAGACAATTTTCCAGGCCGGTATCTTCCTTGCCGCCAGGCAACTTTTTGGGCCCACGAGCATAGCTGCAGGATTTCAGGTGTTCCGCTTCTCTCTTGCCCTTGGCTGCAGCCTTGGTCTGCACCGAGCCGCATTCGCGGCAGATCGGGAAGCCCGCCCGCTGAATATGCTCACCGGCCACATCGAAGTACATCTCCTCCCCTTCGCGGCGGCCAAAGTTCACCTCCAGAAAGTTCGCTGAACGAATAAATTCAAAGCCAAAGGGCTTGTCCTTATCATCCAGAACCCAGGTAATCGGCACATCAGAGGGCTTGAAGTCGATCAGCATCTGCTTGTTGAAGAACACCGGCTCCCGGTCATCAGAGCGGTCATCCAGAATCGCATCCCTTGCGTTTGTGAACGCATAGACCTGCGTCATCTTCAGCATCTTGGTGCGGGCGCTTTCATCACCCCACTGGTTTGTGTGGCAACGAGGGCAGGTTTTATCGCTGAAGCCCGCTGTCGGGTCATCAGCCGGCGCGGAATAATGGCAGCGAGGGCAAAAGCGCCAGTCTTGAATGTTGCGGCCTTTGGATGTTTCTACCCGGGTCACTTTTACCTTGCGGTTGCCGGCGTAGAACACCGATTCCGGTGCCAACTCCGTTAACGCGGCCTGGGCCGGGCGCTGGTACTCGTACTCCCGCTTTACGAACTCGCGCTCAGCACCATCGCCAGCGGCTGCTTTATCGGAGCGGAAGATCACCGAATGCAACGTGGCACCCTCCTCCGGAAAAGCGTAATTTGGTAGCAGGCCTTCGTCGGTAAAGAAATTCAGGGTTTCCCGCTTGTTCAAGCGAATGCGCATTCCCCGATAACCGGCGGCTTCGCGTTCCAATTCCAGAATCTCGGCCTGGGTGTGCTCGTCTTGGGGCAGCTTGCGCAACTTCTCTAGCTGCTTGTCCAGATTCTTGATGGTCGTGGCCATGAGATTACGCTCATCCGCCACCAACTTGAGCCGACTAACGAGGTACAGCTCCAGGCGATCCTCATCAAACTGAGGCCCACCGAATAAATACTGCCGGAGCAGTTCGAGGTCATCTCCACTCAACTCCGTTGCCACATGGCTGCTGAAGCCATCCCAGATTTCCTGCATGTTGTGCTTCAGAAATCTGAGCAGCGTGTACGGAAAGCGATCCTCCTGCGCCTTTTCAACCGCATCCAGTACCGGCTGCATGGTATGCGGCACCTGGTTGTCACCCTTGGCTGAACGTGTCCAGCAATCCATGGTGTAAGCCAGTAACTGGCGGCGCAGTACATGGCGGGCTTTCAGGAATACTGCGGGGGGCTCAACCGGAGTGTCCAGCATGCGGCCCGGATCGGCATAGAACACCAAATCATGGGGGCGGCCATTGGCCACAGTCAGCACAAAAGAATTTCCGTCGCGGCGGCCACCCCGGCCAACCCGCTGAAGATAATTCGCCTGGGCCGGCGGCACCGAACACAGCAGCACGCTGGAGAGATCACCAATGTCGATACCCATTTCCAGCGTAGGCGTGGCAGACAGCAGGTTGTATTCCCAGGGTTTGTCACCCTTGATAAAGCTGTTCTCCACCCGAATACGCTCACTGGCCGCCAGCAACCCGGTGTGCTCGTGGGCAATCACCCGGTGAATTTCACCGTTGCGATAAAGGTTCCGATATAGCGTATTGCGCACAGGCACCACGTTTTCATACAACAGCTCCGGCCCGGCCGCACTGATCATTGGCAGCCCAAGCCAGCCACGAGCTTTACCTGCCGGCACGTGCACAGGGCGGTAGCCTTCACATTCCACCGCCTGAATATCCGTAGCGATAGTCAGCATCTCCGGGTTCAAGGCCCAGAGTTTAACGCCTCGTTCGTTGGTTTCGATTTGCACCATGCCGACACCGGCTAACGCATCCAGTGCCGCGGCAAGCACGTGTTCCAGTTGCTTGCGGTCAGCCAGGGCATTCGGATTCAGGCAGCTCAGCCAGTTCTCATACCAGGAGCGCGAGGCGTTGTTATGGCTCAACGGCTCATAACCTTCCGCTGTGGCGAGCGCAGGATATCGGGGCCTGGGCGATGACGGTCCCAAAGGCGGAGCATAGTCCACAAACTTGAGCAGGTAACTCTTGCCGGATTTTTCACGGTAAAAGGTCAGATCTTTCAGCCCAAAAGCCCCCAGATTCACCATATGCTGAACCAGCCCGGTCATCAGGCCCTCAGCCGCTTCTTTATCAATCCGATAACCCAGTGTGTTATCAGCGATCTCGCCCCACGAAGCAGCGGCACGGGCCACGGGTTCCACAGGCCAGTCCAGCGCGGCAATACCCAACCGGTTAAGAGAACGCCCCACCTGAGACCGCCAGCCCAGGTCTTCCAGCACTTGCCACAACATGCGCCCACGAATCAGCTTGAGCAATCGAGCGGGATCACGCACTTCACCTGTGGTTTCGAAATGCTCGAACTCGGCGGTAAAACGCTTGTCCGGCGGCATGAACTCACGCAGGTATTTGGGAAGGTCCAACCTCCCCCGGTGTTCGCCCTGGTTCAGCCAGTAAGCCTCAAACAGCTCCGGCAACTGCAGTAACGGAGCCGGTTCCGGCTGGTTTTCAAGAAGCTGCGTCAACGCCATGCGCACATTGTTCTGCCAGGTACGTGCCGCGAAGAAACCCGACCGGTGGGTGGCATCCTGCACAGAATCGCTGAAGGTGAGCAGCTTGCGATCATCGTTATCACGACTGCTGAACAACTGGTGAATGGCCACCGCACTCAAACTGGCGGCCCGGGCACCAAACACCACCAACGAAGATTTAGCGGAGCAATACGGGCAATCGTGTTCGTGAACCATCCGGTTCACATTGTCGCGCTTCACCTCCTTCAACTGATGCGGCTTGCTAACCCGAACCAGCGCCTCATTGCCGGCCTGGCACCCCTTACATTCCCCGGTATAATCCGCAGTTGCAGTGCGGCCGCAGTCACGACACACCTGGAAATTATCCAGGTGCATGCCAGCCGGTGATATTCCCGCTCCCTGTTGCCAGGGCAAGAGCAGCGCGGTTTCCTCATGGTAGCCAAAAAACGCGCTGTAGATCTGCTGCAGCTCTGTTTCCACTACCTGTTCAGACACGTGGCCCTTACCCATACGAGTCAACCAGGCCGTGCCATGGCACTCACGGCATTGAACCAACGGCAAGCGCACCTCGCGCTGGTCCTTGGGAGGTTTGTCATCACCAAACGCCAGCAGTGGCGGCAAAACCGAAGCATGGCCGTTTCCAGCATCCTCCTCTACAGCCTGCCCGGGAGGCTTGGGCTCCCGCAAAGTCCCTACAATACGCCGGAGCTCCCGTGACCAAAGCTGCAAACGCAACTGCACGAAAGGGCGCCCGTCCTTATCCCGCGCATGTGAAAGCAATGCAAGCAACGCGATCAACGCCTGCTCTGGCTGGCGCTGAAATAATGGGGGAATCTGCGAAGCCAGCTTCTGTACCAGCTCCCGGAACCGGGGCGTACCCTGCCCCAGCTTCAACTGCCTTAGCAGGTTCGCCAACTGGCCATGCTGCTTGAGTTCCCTGCCCAGCTGAATTCTTCCTTCTTTGGAATCCAGAGACACTTCCGGCTGCTTGCTGAAATACAGGTCGTAAGCTTTGACCAGGTAAGCCTGCAACCCTTCATTCAAAGCAGCGGAAAGATCATCTGGCCCAATTTGATTGTTCAGACCCAGATAGGCCAAATTATCGAGAAACTCCGAATCACTCTGCCGCTGCTCTGCAATCACCGAATCGCGCCGGAACGGACTTGAGAAAATATCCGAAGCATAGGCAAGCAGGCCATTAATGCTGTCATCACCACCCAGGGTGGCGGATGTACCCGCACATACAAGCTGATCAGGCTTCAAATCAAACCGCGCCCGCAGCCTGCGAATCAGCAACGACAAATCCGTGCCCTGGGCCCCGTCAAAGGTATGCAGCTCATCCACCACCAGATAGCGCAGGGTATCCGGCCCGTTATGGGCCCACAGCTTCTGGTCCTGCGGGCGCATCAACAGGTAATCCAGCATCTTGTAGTTGGTGAGCAGGACATCCGGCGGGTTATTACGCAGGGTTTCCTTGTCGGTAATTACCTGATCCGGCCCCATGGCCTTGGTGCCCTGGCCATCCCCGCCCACAAACAGCCCTACACGCAGGCCTTTTAAGTTGGGCTGGCGATGAATTTCCGCAGCAAAGCGCTTGGCCTGATCCGTTGCCAGCGCGTTCATCGGGTATATCACAATAGCCTTGATGCCCGGCGCGGCCGCACGCTGGCAGTGGTCCAGAACCGGATACATAAAACATTCGGTCTTACCGGAACCGGTGCCGGTAGCTACCAGGGTATTTGCAGCACGGCGATCTGAAGCCAACCTCTGCCAGGCCTGCTCCTGATGGGCATAAGGCGGGTGTTCGGTTTCAAAACTTTTGAAGAAATCCTGGCCAGAAGAGCCGGTCAGAAAAGGCAGGCCAACAGAAACATAAGGCCCTTTGATAAACGCCTCACCGTCTTGCTGCTCCTCCACCAGGCGGCGGAACTCCCCCTTGAACGGATCCGTCTCGGTTTCGTAACCGGTAACGATGAATTCACGCAGGGCTGCCGATACTTCCGTGGCCAACAAACCGGGGATCATGAGGGCTCCGTGGGTGGTTACTACAAGATAGTAACCTTAGCTTAGATTCAGAAATATGTCTTTGTTTTGAATGAGGTATAGCTGAAGGCTCGGGGCCAAGACAACAACATCTCTATTGCTTCAAAGAGCCTCCAGCCGCTGCAAAGCAAGAGCCCAAGGCAATCTGCGCCCACTGTTTTTCATCCGTTGGTAGGCATTTCTGGCCTGATCAATAGTAACCACAGAGTGAATGACCAGTTGCTCGACAACCCACAAGGTTCCATTGACCAATATCGCCTCTTTCTCAGCAGCTTTCCTCAGGGCCATGTCACCTGTCAGCAGTGGACATCTTTCCTGACGGGCCAGTGCCAGTGCAAAGCAATCGTTTCGGCTGGGGCCATTGTATTTCCGGGTGTATTCGAAGGCTGCACGCACTCCCTTCTCATCCAGTTCCCCCAACCCCAAGCCAAGATCTACCAGGTAACCATGCTGGTCCTCCAGCTCCTCGTAGAAAAGAATATCCGGCACCCGGAATTCATACGGAAGGCCGAAAAGCTGCCTCAGTAACCCACCCTCTTCTAGGTCAATAAGGATGTTTGCATCACTGATCAACAACTGCATCGAACGCCTCCAACTTCCGCATCTGATGGAACTGCATCAAGGGAAGTTTGAGAAGCTCTGCGGCCTTTGACTCACCAACAATTCCCTCTGCCAGCGCACGATAAACAAGCTGTTGAAACAGAATAGTGCTTTCCTGAGGTACCTGATCTCCGGGCTCCTGCTTCCGCCATCCGGCAGCTGAAAATCGTTTGATCAACTTATCAAACAAATTATCGGAGATGATCTTCAAAACCTTGAGACGGTACAGACAGGCCTGCATGCTGAGCCCATACTCATGCTTTAGCATGTAGAGTTCACGAACCTCGATACTGTGGCGAGATTCTCCTATCTGCTCGCGCGCGCTCTCAGCGGGCAAGAGGAACGCAGACGCAAAATAGTTACAGGCTTTCTCCTCATCAAGATCTGACGATAATCGTCCTTCCAAAAGCAGATGGCCAAACTCATGCGCCAGCGTGAACCGCTGCCGGTCACCATGCCACTGATTAGAGACGACGATTAATGGCTGCCCGGCTACGGTTGCCTGCAAACCATCAAACTTGCCGGCCACATCAACATCGGTAGTAATGACCAGAATGCCTTTGGACTCCAGAACATCAATGACCTCCGGCAGCGGATTCAGGCCCAGCTTCCAGCTGCGGCGAACGTGGTTGGCCACGCGTTCCAGCTCAGCGTAATCGGTTATTGTCTCAGGCAATCCCTCAACACCCGAAAACCCGGCAACCGGAAACTCGGGCCACAGGTCAGCAAGTTCCTGCCAACGCTCGGCCTGATCGAGAACATCTGCTTCGATTCGTTTGAGCTCAGCTTTAGTGGTACTGGCACGTTTTCGATACTCAACGCGATTAAGCGATACCCGAACTGGACGGAAGAAGTATTCTGAGCGGACACCGAGGGCACGAGACAAGCGAATAAGCACAGGAGAAGTCGGCATACTATCGTCATGCTCGTACTTCTTGATCATGTTCGCACTTACCCCAACCTGCTCCCCCAAAGCCTTCATTGAAAGGCCAGCAGCAGCCCGGGCGCGTTTCAAGCGGTCACCAATCATAGAATCACCGGTTTACAAAACTAAATTAACTTTAGTAATCGTAAACCTTCCCAGGTGTGATTGCCACCTCAACTAAGACCTCTCCAAAGCCACCTCCAACAACTTAGGCAACTCCACCACCTCCTCAAGGGAGAATAACCGCCAGCCCTGAGCCGCCAGCATTGCCCGCTGGGGTGCCCTTTCTGCCGACACCCACACAGCAACCCGCTGATCATCCCACACAAACTCGAACTCACCGGCTACCTCACCGGTATCCATCTGAATCTCAGCACCGCACTCAGGCGCGGGCAGCTCACTCTTCAGAATATGATTCACTACCGGTATGGTAGCCTCTTCCACCTGCTGCGCCCAATCAGGCAGACCATAATGCATGTCACCAAGTACCTTTCGGGCAGTATGAACCCGGAAGCTCTCGGCATCATCAAACACCTGAAATCCCGCATTAGTCGCCAGTTTAAAGACATCCATCTCCTCATTGAGAATCAATGCAACCGGGTCGGACAACCCCTCCTGCAAACCTTCCGGCCAGGCAAGATCCAGAAAAGCCTTCAGTTCACCTGTATCCGGGTCTCTCAACTCGAACTCCTTATCTCCCGACGGTAGGCCCCGCTCCGTAATCCAGGCATTCACCTCATCCAGAAGCTTCTCCTCCTGCTCATCCGCAATTCCACCCGGAGCAGATTCGCCCTGCTCTACAACCTGATATTCAGGAGCTTCTTCGTCCGATGGCAGGTCATACAAAGTATCCAGAAAACGATTAGCCGCTTCAGCCAGCAGTGCCTGGCGCTGGCGCAGGAACTCCATATAGTTTTCCGGCTTACGTAGCTCCGGATCTTGAGGAATCCACTGACTGGCGAGGGCACCCGGGTGCTGGCCCTCCACTTCGGGGAAATAGTCCCGGGGTGGCCGGTTACTGATCTTCAGGTTGCTGCTCTTGGTCAGAAAGCAGAAGTTGCCCAGGGCGTTGACCGCCTTCTTGTCGTCATGGCCGTTTTTCTTGAGGTAATCCCGCGGGAAAACATGGTGAACTTCCAGGGATGTGTTCTTGCCCAACAACCCTTTTTTCAGCGGAAGGCCCGAGCCCCAGTCCTGTGCTTCGCCAACCCGGGTCAGCATGTAGAGAATGGAATAGAACCGGTTGCCGCGGCTCCAGCCCGTGAAGTGCTCAGGTCGAATACGCAGGTTGCCTCGCCACAGCTGCAACTCCCGGATGAGCGCGTCCAGCCCTTCCTCCGGCCCGGCGTCCAGCAGGATATTCAGATCTCGGGAGAGCACACTCTCAGTGGAACCGGAATAACGACCCCAGATGGCAGTTTGCACATACCAGAACAGGATCTTATTCTGAGTTGCATGGCCCTGTGCAGCGCCACCGGCATCATCCAGGAAACGCGCCAGAATCGGGAAAGCGAAGTGGCCGGTCAGCACCTGCTGATGGTCGAGGCCTAACCGGGCACCGATCAAATCGAGAACTGTGTTGATATGATTAATAGCTCGCTGCAGCGAACTGTTGAACGATGGCGCATCAAGGTCATGGAGAGCCACGAAGCGCGCGTCGCCAGTGGCAATCGTAGTCACACTGCGTAACAACCAGTCCAGCGTGAATGCAAAACCCGCTGCGTTCCATTCGTCCAGAGCCTTGCGCATGCGGGACCGGGCATCCGGCTCAACCGAGCAGATCCGAGCCAGGGCCAGGTCACCCTTGGATAGCTTGCGGCCACCACTGTTTACCCGGTTGAAGATGTCCACCACCACATCCAGAGTCATTTCCGGGCCGGAGACGTCTTCGATGTGAACATCAATCTCACGGATATCCCGCAGCCGGTTAAGGCGATTGCCACAGTGAGTTGTGCGCTTGAAATCCTGGGTGGATTCCAGAATCTCCTCAAGAATGGTATCCACGCCCTCTTTCATCAGACGCGTCACATCCACCCATAGCGGATTGCCCTGCATCTTCGAAGCCATGTAGAAGGAGAACTCTTCTGTTTCCGCATGGAAATACAGCCCCTTGAAGGCATTGGCATCGCCGTCAAAAAAAGCAGGGGGCTCACCCTTGATAATGCCGTACAACGAGGTCATTCGCTGCTGGCCATCCAGCAACATCTTCACCTGTTGGCCCGACGCCAGCGCACTGGTCCCCCTGCCCTGCGCCTCGGAAGAATCGGTGATCCAGGCCAGCAAACTACCCACCGGATAGCGCTTGTACAAAGACCGCACCAGGCCACGAACCTGATCCCGGTTCCAGACGTAGCCACGTTGGAATTCTGGCAGGGCGATCTGACCGATTTCGATTTGATCCAGGAGGGTAGAGATTTTCATGCAAGATCCTGTGTCAGTTACTGGTTGAACGGCGAAACCAATATGCAAGGGGCTGCACTAAAACACCACTCTTACTGTCAGGTCTATACCTTTACGGCTCTCCTGCTGTCTCTCAACAGTTGCATGACCGTTGAAGATCTTTCCGATGTCGATTCTGGAAGCGACGTCTATATTTCTTCTTGCCTCCTCTGAAACGTTCAACCTGATATACCGCTCCTTTAATGGATTCGCTGTGTTCTGCCGAAGGCGGACTAGATTCGTAAAGCTCTCATCGGCCCGCAAACCATATTCCACAAGGAATTTGTTAGCCTCTTCGATTTGTGGCTCTGAGCCCGCAAACTGAGTATTAAAATCAAGGCGTTCGCTAAGACTATTGCGTAATTTCAGGCCCAACTCAGAACCGCCAGTAACGCCAACGCCTTTGACCTGCGAGTCCACTTCCGCGCCAACTTTCATCTGATCTTCGGCATCATCTATACTGATTTGTTGAATCTCAATTTTTTTAGCACCTAGATACTGACACAATTCAGTAAATAGCTCATGCTTTCGTAAAGAGAAGTCCTCAAGCGCAGCAGACTGTTCCCTGTAATTATCTGGCTGGAAGGGATTTTGAACGAGCACCTTACCTGGCCTAAACAAATCGTAGGCGACCAATTGATCAATCACTGGATGGAGATTATTATTCGAAAAAATCTCGTTTTTATCGTATATAACTATAGAAATCTCATCATCGCCAATAACCTCTGGGGCCAAATTTTCATAGTTAATGCGATCAAAATCTCTCTGACGCATAACCACAATTGCACGACGAGAGTATGGGTTCTCGGGCACATCTACCATAGGTTTACCTGCCTAAAAGGAAGTTAGCCAACTTTTTAATAATATTAATCAAAAAGTAAAAAGCGGTTTCAATTAAACTGATTACGCCACCACTTCCATTGGCACCTCGTGCTGATCTAGAAGATTCCAGCTCGTTAACCAGCCTGTCCATATTCTGGGCAAGATTAACCGGCCTCTCATATCCAGTTCTGGAGAAAATCTCTTCCAGGCCAGAAAACAGGGCGTTCATCCAGTCATGCTCGCCAGAAGACATACCTGACACTAAAAAAATGACAGGAACACGTCGATCTGCTCCATCCAGCGAGTGCGTATAAATAGCGCCAAAAATATCGCCATCCCGGAATATTACGTAAGAGCTATCGCCCAATTCGAAGCGCCTACCATTGTCCCGAACTCGCTGAACTTGCGACAGAAACTCCTGGCGTAAGAAGTCGCCCCTATCTAAAAATGAGCCGTTCCGGTAGACAATGTCATCTTCCCATTTATCTGGAGATTGGGCGGAAACGTATACATCAGTCATTTTCAAGCTCCGAAAAAACGCTTGCAACCAAGCCTTGCGCTTTGGTTTTGTCACTCAGTGACCCCACTACCATGTGGAAATTACTTGGGCCGATCGCGCTTCGTCCTTGTACCACGGGTTCCGATCTCAGAGCCGCGTCCTTGATCTTTGCTAATCTAGCACTTCCTTTGAAAACCTTATCGGTCAACTTATCCTCTTTGTTGAGCACAAAAACCACAGGCTTCGGTGTTTCGTTTACCCAATGACTGATCTGGTAAAAATCATCAGAGAGTCGATCCTTAGCTCTTTGATTACCTCCTGAATCCGTGAGTTCAACCGGCTGAAACTGTATCCAAAGCCTGCAATAACAAGGCCTTGGGCGATATAATAGCACCTGACATCCATTCACCCAGTCAGTGCATTTGGCTCATGCGTACTTTCACT
>Ga0208015_1000062_pt1 | contig 79975 bp, 53 predicted proteins | sample 26BtaG_FD_184101 | JGI IMG/M metagenome (GOLD analysis project Ga0208015, IMG submission 184101) | Marine viral communities from Cariaco Basin, Caribbean Sea - 26B_WHOI_OMZ_CsCl (SPAdes) (version 2) | ecosystem: Environmental > Aquatic > Marine > Oceanic | place: Caribbean Sea: Cariaco Basin... | reverse complement strand
TAAAAAAATACAACAACAGAAAACATCAAGGAATCAAAAGACAAAAACCAATAAACCTTTATACTTTTGAAAAACAAGTTCAACTAAAATCAGCTTGAAAGTGGTCTAAAGAATAGGTAGTACTACATTGAGCTTGTTTCTCAACGTTGAACCAATTAAGTGTATTTGTGTTATCACTATGTAGTTCCAGTTTTTCATGTAAGAAATGGTGTCCTAATTCGTGAGCAGCCACAAATCTTTTACGTTGCTCACTTATGAGAGATTTATTGACCTTTATTAAAGTTCTGAAATTTCCTCTTACAATTTTGCCATCAGAATTATGTAGGCCTTCTTCCTTGTAGATTATGTTGAAACCACACATTAAATCTGCCATTGAAATATCGCTTATATCCTCATAACCGATTAAATCAAGAATTTCTTTGGCTTTATTGCTTCCCTTTTGATTCACTTTCAATCATTTCAATTATTTCGATTAAATTTTGATCTTTGATTATCTCCTTTATCTCTTCCTCATTGAGTTCCTTCAGCTTACTATGCTGAAATTTAATCTTATTTTGTCTAATTAGACTGTTTAAAAAAGCAACTGGCTTATCCAAACCTTGGTGGAGAGCGTCTTGAAAGTTCTGAGTAGCAATTCGTAATAATTCTTCCTGTTTTTCCCGATTTGCTTTTATCTTTAATTTGAATTTTAATTGTTTGATGAATTTGTCTTGACTAGCATTCCGGACTTTATAATCCACACCAGCTTCTGCAAGAGATTCCCTCACAGTCTCAATTGGATAAGACTGCTCAAAATTCGTGATGCTATCTTTTATTGTTTTTTTAAGCTTATCCACTGTGTGTTTAGTTTGATTTTTTTTCTTCTTAATCTTTTATAGATATTATTGATTTCCTTTATGGACATATCAAAATATTCTGCTACCTCTTTAGGTGTTTTGATTCCAGCGGTCCAACATTCAAAAACTTCTATTTCAAAATTGTCGGCTCCCTGATTTTTCAAAGAAGATATCCATTCTTGAATAATAACTTTGTCATCGATTTTATCGAAGTTTTTGTCGTCGACACCTTGCTCTATGCTGTCCAAATAATAAACGTCGGTAATATAGCATTCTTCGTGATCCCCATAATCATCCTCCTCACTGTCGTCTCCATCTGGTCGAACCTTACCCTTTTTGAAAAAATAGTTTAGGTCACTACTTAAGGCGCCGAAAATAAATTTTTCAAAAGAACACTTTTCCATTGGCCATTTTCTAGTGCCGTCACAAGCTTTTCTTAGAACCTCTTGACAGAAATCTTGGAATTGTAGACCATTTTTATTTTGATCTGTCTTATCGTAAAACCTGCCTCGAACGTAATCCTCCATCCTATCTAAAAGATCTTTTAGATCAAGATTTTCAAGAGTTTCTAGTATTTGAGAAGTTGTTGCGATGGCCATTCAATGTAAATATGCTCAAAAAATATAAAATTTTGCCATATGATGGCAAAAAATAATTATAACAGAGCATATAAGATTAGGAACAATAAATTTCAATAGATGGCAACAAATAAACCAACTGGAGACAATGCTCGAAAAGGAGCTGTGAAAAAGAGGTCGCAAGTACTCAATCCAAAGACTAACTTGTTTGTAAAAAGGGATACCGAAACAGGACGCTTTATGGATGTAAAGACAACTGGAGGAAAATTTAAAGGAGTTCGTAAGGAAAAATGAATATTATGATGACCACATTTCAAAATTCATCATCCTTATTTGCTGGTGACGTGCTAGTAGCAAAAAAACGAAAAGGCTTGGGCAGAATTCTTAACCATTATATCGTTTATGTAGGGTTCAACACTTTTGTAGGAAACCTTTTTGATGGCGTTAAGATTTTGTCTGACCGAGAGCTAATGGGATTATTACAGGAATACGAACCAGTCAGTGTTCGAAGGTTTATGGGGTCGTACCATCAACGAAATGATGCTGTAAATAGAGCATACTCAAAGTTAGGAGAACGATATAGTCTCTTAAACTTCAACTGTGAGCATTTTGCAAATTGGGTGCAGTTCGGAAAATGTGAAAGTGCTCAAGTGAAAACTGGATTTACCCTTCTGGGAAGTATAATTTTGTTAAAATTATTTTCTTCTGATGAGTAATGAATTAAAACGGTTTTTCGGGTATTGTGCTTTCTTTATAGGTGCATTGTGCTATCTGATATATAGGTATGTTTTTTTGGAATCTGCAACTGTACTCCATACGGAATTATTAGTGCCCCTAGCGGTGACCGTAATGACGACTTGCACCATAGGTGTTTATGAAACCATAAAATGCCAGGGTAAATATTTCTGGATTGCAGTAAGGTGTTCTCTGTTCATCCCTAATAAGAAAACCTATGTATCCTTGAGTTACCTATTAAGGATAAAGATTCCAGGATCAGAAAGATATTTCCTGGTGAAAGGCTCCAAGGTTAATCAGTATCAGCCAGTTGGTGGGGTTTATAAACTAGTAGGTAATAAGGATATCTATAAGGAATGGGAAGCTCATCCAAAACCAGATATAAAGAATATTAAGGATTTGCGTTTTTTTGTTAAGGCCAAACACATTCCCGATATAATAAGATGGTTTAAGTCGCGGAAGGATAGGGAAGCTGGCGTTTGGAGGGAATTTTATGAGGAAGTTTTGGAAACAGAAATTTTGATAAAGGAAAATTTCAAAACCATTCGCGCTGAATACCTGTACTCGCACGAGAATATCCTTAGTGAACAAAATAGATTCGAAGATGAGCAATATCACACTCTGATTTATGACATATTTCAGATTGAGCTAAATATGGATCAGGTACAGGAGTTAGAAGCATTATTCGCAAGGGATACATTTACGAAACAGTATGCATTTGTCACAAAAGATGAAATTGAGAAGGAATGCTTCTGGGATCACAAATTAAGAATAGGACAACACACTAAATTTATAATATAGATGAACTTTCAAGAATACTTATACAACCAGGGCTTCCAAAGAGAAGACTTGTTGGCGAGATTGGCTGAATCGCTAGAATTGGACGAAACACGTTCCAAGAAAATGGAAACAGCTTATAATGCAATTTATGATGTGTTAAAAGCTGATCCTGTTTTTTTCTCCAAAGTTGATTTTGTTGTCTATCCGCAGGGATCGAAGGCTATCGGCACTACTACAAAACCTATTGGAAAAGATGAGTTTGATTTGGACATTGTAGTGCAAATTAGAGATTTTTATTATAATTATAGTTCGTCAGAGATTTATAATCATTTAATTCGAGTGTTTACTGACAACAAGGTGTATCGTAATAAACTGGATCCTAAGAACCGTTGCGCTCGTATAAATTATTCGGGGGATTTTCATCTTGATGTACTTCCTGGATGCATTATCGTCGAGAATGAAGATAGATTGAAAGTTCCGGATCGGGAGTTGGCGTCTTGGACTTCTACATTTCCAAAGGGCTATTCCAGCTGGTTTTTAGATAGGGCTCGGGATGTGCGACAGCCTGTTTTGTTGAGAAAGGCCTTTAGTGATTTTGTTTCCTTAAATAAATCTAAAGCAGAACAGGAAGATTTGCCCAATGAGAACATTTATTTAAAAGAACCATTGAAAAGAGCTGTTCAGCTCACAAAGCGTTATCGTGATGTTTTTTTCAGTGAGAAGCCTAAGTATAGAACGTCAAGTATAATATTGACAACTATTTTTGCCCAGTTTTATCAAGGGGAAGCTTCAATTTATGAAACCATTGACAATGTTCTTAATCGTATTTTAGAGCATTATTCTGAATATCAACAACTTTTTGAAAACCGTGGTGTTTACAAAAGGATTAAGGTATTTAATCCTGTAGACCCTGAGGAAGATTTTACCGATAAATGGGATAAGGATAGGGAGTATTATTTTCAATTTATAGCTTTTGTGAAAAGTTATAAGGAGAAATGGGAGCAGCTTAAAAAGGGAGATTTTGGAATTGCCGAAGAATTATTTGGGAGCACAAGAACCAAAACTATTTTGAAAGCGCAAATGGAAGATTTTGCTAGAGGAAAGGGCGATACACTTGAAAAAGCAGGATTAACGATATTGACCGGAAACAATTATGTGGATACCCGAGGGAATATTACTGAGGACAGCGGTTACAAGAGCAAGCCGAATCGTAATTACGGTGGGACGGAATTAAAACTTAATCGAGGCATTCCTAGCGCCAACCCCAAGAACCATGTGGCTGCTTATATACAAAAACACCACATTGAACAAAACTTTCCGTGGTTATGGACCATGGTGAAGGATGGCAAATTATTGGGAAAAGGCAAGATAAAACCCGATGGTTGTAAGAGGGAATATGAATTGTTGGTAGAATATGATATAAATAGAAGTGGTCGTAAAGAAAGAGTTTTTGTTCTCAATGATAGCCGAGTAAAATTTGGACAGACACCTCATTTATATCCAGGTAATAGTTTATGCCTATATTATCCCAAAGATCTACCTTTATACTTGGACTTAAACTTTGTGGATGTAATTCCATGGATTTCAGAATGGTTGGTTATGTATGAGTTATGGAATAAATATGGAGTTTGGATGGCAGATGAAGTAAAACACTAATCTGAATACAAATTAGATTCTTGGCTGGGTGCAAGGAGAGATTTATTACTTTATGAATTTATGAAACAAATCAATAACTGGATTAACGACCTATTCCTAGTTTTGTTTCCTTCGGTTACTGAAGAGAACTGCGAGGAGGATGAAACTGTAGCGGAAAAACCTATAGTGAATTTTGTGGTTTTGACGTTATTGATATTCACTATAGTAATGTTGGTATTATCTTCTAGTTGATTTTCTTTTGGTAGGTAGGTCTTTATCGAAACTGGGAATTGTTCTAGTTATGAAGTACGCAATATGATATTGTTTAGCGTGATTACTTTGTTCAATAAAATATTCTGTTCAGTGACAATGAACATCGGGATATAATGAACAGTTAGGGTTAGCCAACATATAGTTCAAATTTAGTTTCATCTAAGTGGTTTTAACCCTGCTAGATATAACGCAGATCTTTTTTTTCAAATAATTCTTTGTCTTTTGGGATTTCTGAGTGGATGTTGATGTCTTCTATATGAAGATTATAGATGTTTTCTCCTAGGTATTGTTTTAATACTTCGACTACTGTTGAGTGTATTATTTCAGGGTCAAATTTTTCAATTGGAAAATCAAGGATGATTCCTAATATAAATTTATTTGTGCCTGGGTCAATAAGTTGAATCCAGGACTTTATGTTGGATGTGATAGAGCTCTAATTTAGGTTGAATTCATTTTCGAGATATTCTGATTCTTCTTCAGATAACGTTTTTATATTGGTTGAGATAATCCAGTTGGGGAATTTAGGGGCTGCTTCTATTAGATTTAAAATGAGTTGACCTACTTCGTAATCGCCACAAGTTGAAAAGGAAAAGGTTGATGGTTTTTTGACACGGGTAGAGATAATTAATTGGAATCCTATTTTAGGGCTGTAGTAACGAAGATGCTGGTGAAACCAGTATAATAATTGGTTGCCTTCACTTTCAGAAATAATGTGAATGGTGCGTAGTTTTTTTCGTTCCTGCAGAACCAATGCCAGAAGATTTGGGTGTTCATTGTGTGTAGGTTGAGGATGCCTGAATAAGATTGTTTTTTCTATGATTTATATCCTTCCAAATATAGTTTGAGATCCTTTAATGGGAGTATTTCTTCATTATCTGGAATATGAGAGTGGATTATAAAGTCCTCGATATAGCGGTCATAGCGTTCTTCCCCTAGGGTGTCATTTAGTACGATTTCCACAACTTCCTTAAGTAAATCAGAATCGTACTTGTTGATTGGAAAATCAAGAATGATTCCTAAGACAAATTGGTCAGTGTCTGGATCTATGAGGTGGCACCAGAATTTTATGTTAGATGGTTTGCAACAGATTTCATTCAGACAGTATTCTTTTTCAAAGAAATCTGGATCTTCGTCGGCCAAGGAAGTGAGGGTCGCTGAAATTATCCAATGGGGAAATTTGGGTGCTGCTTCCATTAGGTTCAAAATGAGTTGACGTACTTCGTAATCGCCACAAGTTGAAAAGGAAAGAGTTGACAGTTTTTTGGAACTCGTAGATATAATTAATTGAAAGCCTATTTTAGAACTGTAGTAACGAAGATGCTGGTGAAACCAATATAATAATTGGTTGCCTTCACTTTCAGAAAGAATGTGAATGGTGCGTAATTTTTTTTCGTTGGCGGTGAACCAGGACCAGAAGGGGTGATGTGTGTTCATGAGTTGTGAGTTATGTTCTAGTTAAGAGTTATGAGTTCAGGTCTTCGGTACTTTTTCTCTGCCCTGCGGGCAAGAGAAAACATCCTCCTTCAGCGGACAGGCTCAGGCACCGGGATTGGGGCCTTCGGTACGTCCTGAAGAAAATCGGGGCACTCAGGCACCTGAAATAGGTTTGGAAGTAATAGGATTACATAGCTTTTCATTTTCTTTTGTCTTTGGTGTTTTTGTCGAAGCCGATGACGTTTACCATTTCGCGGAGGCGACTCCGGACGCGGTTGCCGTAGCGGTCTTCTATTTCTTCGGCGTTGAGGTTGGTGGTTATATGCGTAAGGTTGTGGTTTTGTTTTGGAGGAAAATTACTGGTAGGTTTTTCGGAATAAGAAACCTTTCGACTGCGCTCAAGGTGACATTGGGTAAATAAATCATGACGTGAGAGGAGGATTTCGCCCATGACATTGCAGTCTTTTCCGAAATGCTTTCCTTCTGGTTCTACACCCAAATCATCGAAGCAGTAAATATTGTTGTTACCGTATTGTTCGATTATGGAATAACCAAGGTTATTGAAGCCGAAAACTATGTTTCGGGTGGGGATGATTTCATAAGGACGATGGTGAGGCACCAAGTGTCGCATTAGTTTCATCAGGGTTGTTTTACCGCACCCTACTGGGCCGCTAAGAAGGATTCCTTTGTTAGGGTTCATATTAAATTTTACGCAGCTTATTTCGTCTCTAATGAAGTAAAGGCAAAGCTGATAAATGATTTTATGGTCTTCTTCATAAATCTTGAATTTATCTCCGAACAGCATTTTACCTTTTGCGGATAGGTAGTGTAGCATTTTGGGAAAATCGTAAAGGATGGTGTCTCCTTTCTTTTTTCCCAAAACGAATTCTACACCACCCTCTTGGAGGATGTGGGGAGTTGGGGGGGAGTTATTGGGGGTTAAATGTTTCATGTTATCAGTTATCGGTTATCGGTTGTCGGTTGTCGGCCCTTCGGTACATTTTCTTAGCTCTTCGAGCTAAGAAAACACTCAGGGACCGTGGTTTTTTGATGTTAATTATACATTTGTCATTTTTAGAGGGGTTCTTTGTAGTTTTTGGATTTGGTGGTTTTTAGGTTGTCTCCTCCTTCGCTGAAGCTCCGGCGGACAGGTTGATTTTGGGACAGTGGGGGTGAATGTTTGAAGTTGAGGTCTTTGGCTTTTAGCATCCAACTTTTTGCGGAGGCGTGCCAATCGATCATTAGGGTTTTTCCGCCAATTTTCCAACCGATGCCGGTGTAGTGTGCGTAAAATTTTTGCGCTTCGATTTTTGGCCAATTATTTTTTAAAAAAAATGAAATAACTTCTTTTTCATTTTGCGGGAGCTCTCGTTTATAAATGTTTTCTATTTGTTTATTATGTTTTATATATGATACCAACGGTTGTCCCATATTTGGGACACCTAAGTCCAAGGGTTGTCCTTGATTTGGGACAGCTGAGTCCAACGGTTGTCCCGATTTTGGGACAGCTGTTTCCTGAGATTGGATAGGTGTCGTTGCAAAAATGAACAAGGTGATTCGGCTTCCTTTGAAAGAATTGTGGGAGGGGGAATATTGGATGTATTTCCAGGCGTCGAGTTGTTTTAAACAACGGTGGTAGGTGGATTTGGAAGCGATCTTTGAGAGCTTCATTACCTCATCTCGGATGACAATGAAGTCCTTTGGAAATCGGTTGAGGTTCCAGATGTTGAACAGGGCCATATACAAGCTTATATGGGTGGGGTTTAGCCGGGAGTCTTTCGAAATAATCATAAAAAAAGCGTTTAAGTGAGCGATGTAATTGACGTTGGCCATAGTAGTTGGTGATAATTAATTTTGGCCACTAAAATTCTAATGGCTTGAAACTTTGTTTTCTTCCAATACGCGCTCGATTTCTTTTTCCTCATAAAGTATTATTCCTCCGATCTTGGAATAGGGGAGAGTGCCATTAATGCGTAGGTTTTGTAATGTTCCTGGACTGATGGAGAGCATTTCCATTACCTCGGAAGATTTGAGATATCTCTTGGCTTCCTTGGATGCTTGTGGTGAAATGAGCTTCTTTATTTCTTCGAGAAGCTCGATTTTGAAGTCGTACAGATCTTCGCTGGTGAGAATGGTTGCAGGCATAGGTTAAAGTATTAAGGGTTAAAAAACAATCCCCGTGGGGAGGCGGGGATTTAAAAAGCTGTCAAAGAGTTATGGCTTTTTAGATTGACAACTTTTTGCACGATTTGACCTTCGTGTTGCAAAGATTTGAAGATTAGCGTATTAAAACAGCCAAGGTGTTACCAAGTTGGTTGATTTTTTTTCTATTTCCTAGGGTTTACGGGTGTTAGAAGGGTGCCGACTTTTGGTGCCGGTAGTGGGAATTATTTTATAGCCAAAAAAGGGCTAAGATTAATTTTATGAGATACTGGTGTTATTTAGTTTAAATAAGGGTCGGGTTTAAGCGGAACGCCTGAGATAATAAGGCTTTACATAATTTTGATTTTATTTTTGGCCTGATTTGAGGCATTTAATTTAGAATGCGCAATTGAAATAATTGGAATAAACAACCAAGGTGTGACCAAGTTGGTGGATTTTTTCTTCGATACAACCCGAGGTAAATTCGGGAGACCCTTCTTCGGTGGACGGATCCGGAACCTATCTTTGGTAGGTATTCTTAAACTTTTAAAGCTGTGGTGGATTTAGACTATAGGTCTGCTTGATCCATTTTGCTTTTGAGGCTATTCCTCATTAAATCCAAAAACTTGGTTTGGTTTATTTTTCGGGAATGGATTTGGTGGAAAACGCGGTATATTTCTTTTACTTCAATGTTTACAATCTGTGCCAGGGTATGAATCAATACTTTTATATCGATGTTGCCATTGTTGATAGCTCCCACAGAGTGCAAGGCGTAGCCTAATTCGATCAAATCGATTTGGTTGCCTGTCCACTGTAACTGAGTAGAAATTTTGACTCCGGAATTTGCTTTAGGGTTTTCTATTGCTTTCAATTCATTGTGCAAGCGTTCGATGAGAAGTTTATGAGCGAAGAATTTTGCAACGATAAAATCGTGGGAAGTGGAAAATCCGTCATCCACACAGTATTGCAAAACATCGGGATGAAATTTAATTATCCCGGCAGATCGAAGAAAATATTCAGAATCTCTATCAGTTCTATTGCGTTCCAGGTATTGGTAAAAATTCTTGTGTTCAAAGTAATAGCTTTGATAGTTGGATAGATGGGCTTGAATGTATTTTTTAATTCTCTTCACGCTGTTTTGTGGCCGGCCTGTTTCAAAGCTTGTCAACGTTAGATAGAATATTAAATAGCCCAATGGCTTTGGCTTTATTGTTTTAAAAAAGAGACATTCTTCTGCAGGAGATAGAAAACCTTCCGTTGAAATCCTTATCCTCAATTTTTTCAGGGTCGCTTTACTATTGAAGATTCCCATTTCGATTTCTTCAAATACACAGTTGAACCTAGAATTTATTGGCAGGATTTTCCGCTCCAAATTGGCCACTATTTCTTTACAGTATTCCATATCCTGAAAGATTTGAAAAATTGTTTGTGGGGAATTGCAAAATGGGAGGAGAGTAATGGGCTTGTAAATTATATTAAGATTTGATATCGACAACTGGATTCTGCCGTGAAAAGATTATGGGCTTCCCGTAAAAAATTTATGTTTGTTCCCACAAATAATCGTGTTTTACGGAATTCCTCTTTTATAATTGAAAAGTCCTTAATATGTTCGTTTGATTCATTCATTTGTTTTCACTAATATTTTTGGGACTATGGGGTCAAAATATAAAAAGGTTTTGATCATCGACAATTATCCTTTGATGGTTCAAGTTTATAAAACAGTGTTGAGGAAGATCGAATTTAGTCATAAATTGAGTTTTAAAACCGAAGAAGCCAAAAGTTATGAGAAAGGTTTGGCCTTATTAAGTAGGATGGAGACGAGAGCTCAAAATATCGATTTGGTGTTTTTGGACTTACATATTTCAACTTCCCAAAGGGACGGATATACGGAGGGACGGGCTATTGGATTGAATATTCGCAAAAGATTTCCTAGGACCAAGATTATGGTAAAGGCAGATTATAAAAATAACTTCCAGATAAATACTATTCTCAGAAGCATTAAACCTGAAGGTTTTATAATAATGGCCGACGTGGACATGGTGGTTCTGATTCATGCCATAATTGATGTTCTGAACGATCCACCATATTACAGCAGAAGTGTTCTAAAATCATTTTGTAAATCCAAAGGACATACCATTTTACTCGATGTTTGGGATGAAAGATTGCTATATGAACTTTCCCGTGGAATTAAAATGAAAGATCTTTCTGGCATCCTGCCTTTTTCTCTTGCTACAATCGAGAAGCGGAAAAAAAACATCAAATCGCGTTTCGGAATTGAGGGAAGCGATGATAATATGCTTTTGGAAAAAGCGCGGGAGTATGGGTTTATTTAGCTTCTTTGCTTTTCTTTTTTTTCTGTTGGTACAGAATGTTTTTTAAATTCCCGATATCATCACTAATCCTATTTTCAAGAACCTTGGCGTAGATCTGGGTGGTGGAGAGCTTGGTGTGGCCCAGCAATTTTGATACGGTTTCGATTGGAACGCCATTGCTCAGGGTAATTGTGGTTGCGAAGGTGTGCCGAGCGCAATGGAAGGTTAAGTTCTTATTAATGTGAAGGGCGGCGGCAATTTCCTTTAAATTATCGTTCAATTTTTGATTTGAGTAGACGGGCAGGAGGTTTTCTTTTGACTCCATTTCCTCTTTATATTTGTCGATGATCCATTCTGCAGTGTTTAGCAGCGGGATCCTCACGATTTGATCCGTTTTTTGGCGGACGGTAAAAATCCAATTGTTTCCGTCTATGCCCTTTACAATGTGGTCCTTTTTGAGGTTTTTCACATCGATATATGAAAGTCCGGTGTAGCAGGAGAAAATAAAGACGTCTCTGGTTCTGTTGAGATTTTTTTTCTTGAAATCGAAATTGAGGATCATATCGACCTCGTTTTGGGATAGGTAAGGCCTGTCGGTTCTGACAAACTTTAGGGAGAATTTTACGAAGGGGTCGCGCTCGATCCATTCGAGTTTTTGGGCGAGATTGAGCAGTTTTTTTAATCGCTCCAGATGTTTCATGACGCCGTTGTTGGTGAGCGGTCGAGAATGCAATTGTGCCACATTCCTTCGCAGGAAGTTTTCGAAGTCGATTATAAAGGCATAGTTGAGATGTTTTAAATATATGTCACCGGTTTTCCTTTCGATCTTGAGAAATCTTTTTAGGTATTTCTCGGTGGTATAATAGTTTTTTAGGGTGCCGTGCTTGAGCACGGACTTCATGGTGAAGTTGTGGTATGTGCTTAGTTGGAGGAGGGTTTTGTGGATTTCGTCCTCACCGAGGTAACGAGCCATTATGGAATGTGGCGTTATTAATTGGTTTTCTTTTAAGAGTTGCCTATAGGTATAGTGGATGTCTGCTTCCACTTCTTGTAGAAAGGTGTTGATCTCTAGGGCTTCATTGCTCAATCCACTGAGTCTTTGCTTGGTGGCATCCCACAGGGATGTTGTAATGGTGCGTTTTAAGCTGAACCTAGTCCGTTTTCCATGGGCGTTAATTCTAAGGTACAGGGGGGTTTTGTTGTTCGATTCATTTTCATAGCGGGGTTGAAAAAGGATCGAAAAAGAGCCTGAATTCTTCATAATATTACGTTTTAGAGTTAAAAAATCCTATAAAACGAATGTCAAATCAGTGGTGTCTCACGTATTTTTTGATGAGACTGAGGAACCATCGAGGAACCACCGAGGAACCATAAAGGGACCATAGAGGGACCATAAAGGGACCAAAAAGGGTCGATTTTGTATGGTTTTGGATCAAATCTAATGGTTTTTCACTATGGATTAAAAAACGAAAAAACCCTGTAAACCATAGAGTTTACAGGGTTTTGGTGTCAATTGGTTATTGACTTGGTCGGGATGACAGGATTTGAACCTGCGACCCCACGCCCCCCAGACGTGTACGCTACCAGGCTGCGCTACATCCCGATTGATGTTATAATTACGTACTTTTAAAATAAGCACGACTGGTATTTTAATATCGAGATCTCCAAGTAGCGCAGTTTACACAGAGCTTGCCGAAGTTCTACATCCCGATTGATGTTTGGTTTTGCACTTGTAAAAAACAAGTGCCACTGGTAATTTTAATTTGCTCGTTTTTGAGGGAATCCTAACGAGCGCGCAAAAATAGGCAAATTTAAACACACGTCCAAAATAGAATTCTTACAAAATCACTTTTATGTTTAATGATCTGAATGTTCAAATTAACTCCATCACAAAGAAAAAAATTTAAAAATTTTAGTAACATGGAAAATTGAAGATCTTTCTCTGGAAATAATATTCAAATAAAACATTTAACGAAATTAATAATACATTAAAATTCCTGTTCACATCGATGTCTATTAGAGAAGTAATTATTTATTTTGGTTTATAATCGAAGCTTTATCTATGTAAATTGTCAAGAAAATAACAATTGCACTGATTGATAAATTAATAAATTGGAAAGTTCATTTTATATTTCATTATTAGACTTCTTATTTTATATTTGTTAATTGACCCCTTGCCCTATGAAGCTTTTTTATGTATTGTTGTTTCTCGTAGTTGCTATGTGTGCTTCTTCGTGCGTAACTACTAAGCAACTTACTTACCTTCAAGAAGATCCGAATAGTATTGACACCCTGGCGCTATTAAGAAAACGTCAAGAACCCTATAGATTACAGATAAATGATCTATTAAGTGTCCGAATTAAAGTTTTGGATCAAGAAACCGTTGGAGTTTTCAATCCGGTTAGTGATGCTAATCCCAATGCCACCGGCGAAGAACGCTTATATTACGATGGATTTGTGGTAAATGACCATGGGAATATCAGAATTCCCATCTTAGGAGAAGTCAATGTTCTGGGCTATACGGTGGATGAAGTGAGGGAAGATCTTGAAGATCGATTGCTAAGAGATTTTTTTAAAGAGGAAGCCAATTTGTTCGTTACTGTAAAATTGGCTGGAATTCGTTATACTATCAATGGTGAAATTGGAACACCCGGCTCCAATATTATATATAGGGATCAAGTGAGCATTATGGAGGCTATTGCAAATAGTGGCGACATAACTTTGACGGGCGATAGGAGCAATGTGGTGATCATACGGCAATACCCCGCAGGGCAGAAAGTACATACTATAGATTTGACCAAATTGGAGGCAATGGATTCACCGTATTATTACATAAAACCAAATGACTTGATTTTAATAAATCCACTGCCCCAAAAATCATGGGGAACGGGTACAACGGGTCTGCAGTCTTTAACAACTGTGCTATCCATACTCACAGTTTTAGGCACAACAATTCTCCTTATAAAACGACTATAATCTGCCATGGGCGAAGATTTTGATATAAAAGAGAGTAATACTGTATTTGACTTTAGGGGCTTTCTCTATAGACTACTTCATCATTGGCCATTGTTTCTTATTTCTATAATAATCTCTTTCTCAATTGCTTATTATATAAATGTGCGAAAATTGCCAATCTATAAGATGGAAAATATGGTAGCCATCAAAGATGAGCAGAATCCATTTTTTACAACAAACACAAGTTTGGTTTTTAATTGGGGCGGCACAACAGATAAGGTAAATACCTCATTAATAACACTTGCCTCAAGATCCCACAATGAAAAGGTAGTTGAGCGGTTACAATATTATTTGACCTATCTGCGCGATGGAAAATATCAACTGATAGATGCTTATAAGCAAACTCCTTTTCTCGTTCAGGTAGATACAATTCAACCTCAGATGCTTTACGAGCACATAAAAATCGTTTTTCTTGATTCTGTGAATTTTACTCTATCAATTAATTTTGATGAAAGTAAATCTATAGCTCTTCAAAATTATACCACAAAAGAAAAAACCAGTCTCTATGTGGAGGAAGGAGAATTCTCTAAAAGCTATTCCATTGGGGAAAAGATTTCTACACCGTTTTTCCATGGCGTATTTATGCCCAACCCTGAAGTAATTGGGAATCCTGGAACTCCGTATTATATATTTCTTGAAGATTATGATGAAACGGTTAAGAGATATCTCACCATCAACATTATCCCAGAAAGCAGAGGGTCTTCTGTATTAAGGATGTCGCTTATTGGAGAAAATAAAGCAAAATTGGTGGATTATCTGAATACTTCTGTGCAGGTTTTGGGAGAGGATATGTTGGAACGAAAAAACCTTTTTGCTACAAAAACCATTAAGTTTATTGATAGTAGTCTTGCTCAAAAGTCTGCCGAACTTTCGTCTGTTGAAGATGAACTTAACAAATTCAAAGATAAGAACGCTATTTTTAATTTAGAAAGCGAAGGTTCAAATATCAATGCCAAATTGAATGAACTCGATGTTAGGAAAGAAGCCGTAAATCGCGAATTAAACTATTACAATACTCTTCAGGATTATTTAACCACACGATCAGATTATCGGGATGTGCCGGCGCCATCGGTTGCAGGAATTTCCGAAGCAAGTGTGGTTGGGGGCGTTGGAAAAATCGTAACCCTTGCAGAACAAAGAAATAAACTTCAGTATTCCTTTAAGGATGATGCTCCAATTTTTAATGATATAGACAGGCAGATCAATGCAGTTAAAAGCGTGCTACTAGAAAATATTCGGTCCAGTAAAAGTTTGAAAAACCAGGAGCTTTCTTCAATTAATAGAGATATTGGAAGATATGAGGGGGAAATTCGAAAGCTTCCCAAGGAACAACAAGGACTTCTCAAAATAGAACGTAGATATAACCTCAGCGAAAACACCTATAATATTTTCTTGGCTAAAAGGAGTGAGGCAGGATTAGTAAAAGCGGCAAATGTGAGCGACGTGGTAATCATTGACCCGGCAAAGGATACCGGGGGAGGAAAAATTGGACCTAATACACAGCTCAACTATGTAATGGCAGGTCTTTTTAGCCTTTTCTTTCCGATAATAATTGTCTTTGTACGAGTATTCTTTGACACCCAAATCCGAGATGCAAAAATGCTTGAACGGATTACACCAATTCCACTCTTGGGTGTGATAGGAAGAAGTCCGGTTGGCAGTAATTTGGCTGTATTAAACAAACCTAAATCCGCAATTTCCGAAGCATTCCGTAACCTGAGGTCCAGCCTGCAGTTTATTTATAAGCAACAAGGGATTGTAGGGGCTAAAACAGTTTTGATCACCTCCTCCGTCAGTGGAGAGGGGAAGACCTTCTGTTCAATTAACTTGGCTTCTATCTTTGCCTTAAGTGGTAAGAAGACAGTGCTTGTAGAGTTGGATCTTCGAAAGCCCAAGATCACGATTGATTTCCATATGGACAATTCCATAGGGGTGGTCAATTTTTTGATCAATGACGCTACTCTGGAGGAAGTTATTCAAAAGAGTGAAATTGAACATCTTGATGTTATTCCTTCTGGACCTATTCCTCCAAATCCTTCCGAGTTGCTGATGAGTGAGCGAATGAACCATCTTATCGATCTGCTAAAAGAGCAGTATGACTATATAATTCTAGATTCCCCGCCTTTAGGATTGGTAGCAGATTCTTTGGAATTGACCAAACATGTGGACGCCACTCTATATATTGCCCGCTTTAACTATAGTGATAAAAACATGTTTACTTTTGTCAACGAAAAATATGAAAGAGGAGAAATTAAAAATGTGAGCGTAGTTTTAAATGATTATGTAGAAAAAGGAGGATACAGCTATATTTACGGCCATGGATATGGTTACGGTTACGGGTATGGAACTTATGGCGCTTATGGAAATGGATATCACGAAGACCTTCAAAAACCCACTCTTTGGGATAGGATTAAGGAATCTCTTAAAATGAAATAATTTCCCTTCATATTGTAAACTAATTCTGTATAGTTTTCACCTAAAAATAGTAATTTGCCGTCTTGAAAAATTCTTCCAAATAGGTAAGCAAGACCTAATAAATATGAAAAAAATCCCTACTATCGCAGTTATCGGCCTCGGTTATGTTGGCCTTCCCTTAGCAGCTGCCTTCGCAAAAAAATATAAAGTCATTGGCTTCGATATCAATTCAGAAAGAATAAATGAATTAAAAAATGGAACCGATATTACTCGAGAACTTTCTTCGGAATTACTAAAAGAGGTATTGGTAAAAAATGACACCGTGGGTCTTGTTGTAACAGATAATCCATCTGAAATGGAAGACGCAAATATTTATATTGTAACTGTCCCAACACCTACAAATAAATACAACCAACCTGTTTTGACTCCTCTTCAAAAAGCGAGTGAAACCGTAGGAAAGCTATTGAAAAAAAATGATGTCGTTATTTACGAATCTACGGTCTATCCTGGGGTAACTGAAGATGTATGTGTGCCAATTTTAGAGGAATTTTCTGGTCAGATTTTCAATACAGATTTTTTTGTGGGATATTCTCCAGAAAGAATAAATCCGGGTGATAAAGAACATACCGTAACCAAAATTCTAAAAGTGACTTCAGGCTCTACTCCAGAATCTGCCACATATATTGACAATCTTTATTCTTCCATAATTACTGCCGGAACCCATCTGGCACCATCAATTAAGGTAGCAGAAGCTGCGAAGGTCATTGAGAATTCCCAACGTGATATCAATATTGCATTTGTAAATGAATTGTCTAAAATTTTCCGTTTACTAGATATAGATACTCAAGATGTATTGAATGCTGCAGCAACCAAATGGAACTTTTTAAAATTTTCTCCAGGGCTTGTGGGTGGACATTGCATTGGCGTGGATCCATATTATTTAGCTCAGAAGGCTTTGGAAGAAGGTTATAACCCCGAAATAATATTGGCAGGAAGACGTATGAATGACGGAATGGGAAACTATGTGGCCCAAGAAGTTGTGAAATTGATGATCGCCAAGGATTGTAAGATTAAAAATGGAAAAATACTGGTATTGGGTATAACGTTTAAGGAAAATTGTCCCGATATCCGAAATAGTAAGGTGATAGATGTAATTCAAGAACTTGAAAAATACAATTTAAACGTTGATGTTTACGATCCTTGGGCGAATGCTTCCGAAGTAAAAAAAGAATTTGGTATAGAACTAATTTCGAATCCTTCAGGTCTCGAAGATACTTATGACGCCATAGTTTTGACGGTATCACACAATGAATTCTTGGATTTGGAAATTTCTAAACATAAATGCGATCCTTGTGTGGTTTTCGATGTGAAAGCATTTTTGCAGAGAGATGGTATTGATGGAAGGTTGTAGAAGAGAAGATCAATTTCTTGTTGCTTCTTAAATTAATATTACTATCAGACCTGACAATATAGGAATTGTTTCAAAACCTTTTTATTGTGTCTGTTCAAGTTGGTTGTGTCTGTTCGAACGCAGGCGGGAACTAGGTTTGATATCCCGTCCTCAGAAGTTTCGACTGCGCTAAACCGAATCTTTTAAGTTCTATCCCAAATCAGTCTAACGTTTATAATCTATACTCAATAGTGCAGCGGTCAATATCTCATTTTTACGCCAAACTCTGCATTTCCACTAAACTATAATAGACACCTTGCTTCTCCAACAGGTCATGGTGCTTTCCTTGCTCCACAATTTTTCCTTTTGAAAGTACAACAATATTGTCGGCATTTTGAATGGTTGAAAGTCGGTGGGCAATCACGATTGAAGTTCGATTTTGCATCATTTTTTCGAGGGCATCTTGAACCAACCGTTCGCTTTCCGTATCCAATGCCGATGTTGCTTCATCCAAAATCATAATTGGCGGGTTTTTAAGAACGGCTCTGGCAATGCTTAAGCGCTGTTTCTGCCCACCACTAAGTTTATTGCCACTATCCCCTATATTGGTATCAAAACCTTCAGGAAGGTCCTTAATAAACTCATAGGCATTACTGATTTCCGCAGCTTCCCTCAGTTCTTCAACTGTTGCATTTGGTCTCCCTAATTTTAGGTTGTTGCCTACGGTATCATTGAAAAGAATAGAATCCTGAGACACAATTCCCATTAAACTTCGTAACGACTTTTTGGAAATAGTTTTAATATCAACACCATCAATTTCGATGCTACCTTCATTTACATCATAAAAACGAGTTAGTAAATTGGCAATCGTACTTTTTCCGCTTCCTGATTGCCCCACAAGAGCCACTGTTTTTCCTTTCGGAATTTCCAATGAAAAATCTCTAAGTACATATTGATCTTCATATTTAAAGGAAACATTCTTTATGGAGATGTTATGGTTGAAACCTTCTTTGTTTATAGGATTTTCTATATCGACGATTGTATTTTCAGCTTCAAGGAGTTCCAAGATCCTATGGGCCGAGCCATCAGCACGTTTTATGGAATAACTGGCTTTAGCAATCGCTTTTGCAGGAGTAAGAATATTATAGGCCAGCATAATATATCCAAGGAAAAAGCTGGCATCCAGTGTTTTATCAACAAATACCAAATAACCTCCATATACCAATAGAACGCCAATAGTTATGATTCCAAGGAGTTCGCTCATTGGCGAAGCTAGGTTTTGACGGTTCAATACTGAATTGGAATATTTGTAAAAGCGCTCATTACTGGCTTCAAATTTATTCTGAAAAATATTTTCGGCATGGAAAGCTTTAATGATTCTTAGACCGCCCATAGTTTCTTCCAAAATAGAAAGAAAAACCCCCTGTTCATTTTGAACTTTTAAGGAACCTTTTTTTAAGGATTTTCCGATTTTAGAAATAAGAAAACCTGAGATGGGCAGAAATAGAAATACGAAAAGTGTAAGCTTCGGACTTATAAAGAGCATTGTAATCAATGAGATTATAATGGTCAACGGCTCGCGAACAATCATTTCCAAAACAGATAGAACCGAGTTTTTCACTTCATCCACATCCCCACTTAACCGAGAGATGGTGTCTCCTTTTCTTTTTTCGGAATAAAATGCCAATGGAAATTGAATTACCTTACTATAAAGATCGTTCCGGAGATCCTTTAAAACTCCATTTCGAAGAAAGGTGGAATAATACATCGCCAGATAATTACTCAAGTTCTTTAGAAGGAAAATCGCGATAATAATCCCGATCATAACCATTAATACCTGAAAATCTCCGTATTTATTTATATACTGAAGCAGATAATAACTCATGGAATCCTGAACATATTCTGTCACTTTCGTGATTCCTTTATAAACAGGAACGGCGGTTATTTGTCGCTGATCGCTAAAAATAACTTGCAACACGGGAATCAGGGCCAAAAACGATAACGTACTGAATATCGCATAAAGCACGTTAAAGAAGATGTTCAAATATGCATATCTTTTATAAGGATAAGCATAACGTAATATTTTCTTGAAATAATTCATTAACTGACGTTTAACTGTGCCGCGATAGTATCTATTCTTTTCTGAAGAATTTCAGCAGCGGATTCTCCATCTACATTGGAAGTGTTAACACTAATGTAGAATTTTATTTTTGGTTCGGTCCCGCTTGGTCTTGCGGCAACTTTGCTGCCGTCCTCGGTGTAATAAATTAGTACATTGGAAAGCGGAAGATCTAGCGATGAAGTTTCTCCAGTAAGAATATCTGTTTTGGTATTTTTGGAAATATCGTCAATACGGACAACTTTGCTTCCTGCAATTTCTGAAAATGGATTTTCTCGAAGCCTTTTCATCATTTTGGCGATTTCCTCAGCGCCCTTTTTTCCTTTTTTGGTAAGTGAAATGAGGTGTTCCCGATAATTTCCATATTGTTTATAAATATCATTCATGTATTGAAACATGCTTCCGCCGTCTGCTTTTTTCTGGGCAGCAATCTCGCACGCAAGTAGGGTAGCGGTAACCGCATCTTTATCTCTTACAAAATCGCCTACTAAATAGCCAAAACTTTCTTCTCCGCCGCCTATAAATTCAAGTTCGGGATGATCTTTTATCATTTTGGCAATCCACTTAAATCCGGTTAGCCCTTCTAGATATTTTACATTAAAATCTGCCGCTATTTTTTCAACCATAGGAGTGGAAACAATGGTGGAAGCAACAAACTGTTTTCCGTTTAATTTGCCCGCTTTTTTCCATTCTTCCAAAAGGAAATGCGTCATAAGGACCATCGTTTGGTTTCCATTCAACAGCTGCATTTCATTTTTGTCATTCCTAACCGCAATTCCCAAGCGATCGCAGTCCGGATCCGTTCCGATTACGATATCTGCATTTTCTTTATGCGCAAGTTCCAAGGCCATTTTTAGGGCCGCCGGTTCTTCTGGATTTGGTGATTTTACAGTTGGAAAATCTCCGTCTGGTTCTGCTTGTTCTTTTACAATCGAAACATTGGTATATCCGGCCTCTTCCAATACACGAGGAATCATAGTAATGGAGGTGCCATGTAAGGAAGTGAAAACGATTTTTAGATTCTTTTTGGCTTCTTCGGAAGTATTAAATGTTCCATTTTTGATAGAAGCTTCTGCAAAGGCATTGTCAACTTCAACATCTATTTTTTCTATTAAATCTTCGTTTGCATTGAAATTGATGTCCTCGTAATCCAAGGAATTGATTTCTGAAATTATTTCGCCATCTTGAGGTGGAACCAATTGTCCGCCATCTTCCCAGTACACCTTATATCCGTTGTATTCCGGTGGGTTGTGCGAAGCCGTTAAAACAATTCCACTTTGGCAACCTAAATATTTTACTGCATATGAAAGTTCTGGCGTAGGGCGAAGTTCAGAAAAGAGAAAAACCTTGATTCCGTTGGCTGAAAATACGTCGGCAACAAGTTTTGCAAATTCCTGACTGTTATGGCGACAGTCGAAGGCTATGGCAACTTTGATTTCTTGTTCCGGAAATTGTTTTTTTAGGTAATTGGAAAGACCTTGCGTATTTTTCCCCAGGGTATATTTATTGATTCGGTTATCACCCAATCCCATGATGCCGCGCATTCCACCAGTTCCGAATTCGAGATTTTTATAAAAACTATCTTCCAATCTTTCGGGATCGTTGGCAATCATTTCCTTGATTTCTCTTTGAGTTTTCTCATCGAAAAAAGGAGTGAGCCATTTGTTGACACGATCTAGGGTTTTTGGGTCTATGTAAATCATTATCTATAATTAAAGCTGCAAAAATAGGAATAAAATAAAGGATGAACTCGAAGCCTCACAAACTTTAAAGGCAATTTCATTAAATTGAGCATTTATGTATTTTTCTCAATAAGCATGCAGCAATACACATGATGTGTGCATAATCGTATTTCGTAAAATAATGGTGTTAATAACAGAAATGAATTTCGGTCCTTTTTAATCACTAAAATAAGTGGGAGGGAAGTTATTCCAAAAATTCTTTGATAATATAGTTAGGAGAATTTCTTTTATTACGAAGTATCAGTTCACCCAGAAATCCAGCTAGAAAAAGTTGGCTTCCCAGAACCATAGCGGTCAGCGCTAAAAAGAACTCGGGTCGATCTGTAAGGAGTCGGGCCGTGGGAGTGATGAAAAGTTTGTCTATTCCTAGATAAAGCGCAAAACAAAATCCAACAAAAAGCATTATCGCGCCCAAAGCTCCAAACAAGTGCATGGGCCGTTTTCCAAACCGCGAAAGAAACCAAATTGTTATTAAGTCCAAAAATCCACGAACAAACCTTTCTGCGCCAAATTTGGTCGTTCCATATTTTCTTGCCTGGTGTTGAACAGGTTTTTCCGATATCTTTTTGAAACCTGCATTTTTTGCCAACACGGGAATGTATCTGTGCATTTCGCCGGTAACTTCAATAGATTTTACAACCCTTTTTTTATAGGCCTTAAGACCACAATTGAAATCATGAAGTTCTACTCCAGAAGTTTTCCGAGCGGCGTAATTAAATAGTTTTGAAGGCAGATTTTTGCTCAGTACAGAGTCATATCGCTTTTTCTTCCAGCCCGAAACCAGGTCGAAACCTTCGTCCATAATCATATTATAGAGTTCCGGAATTTCGTCGGGGCTGTCTTGTAGGTCGGCATCCATGGTAATGATTACATCACCCTGTGCCATTTCAAACCCTGCGTGCAACGCTTGAGATTTTCCGTAGTTTTTTTGAAAACGAATGGCTTTGACTTCTGGATTTTCGATGGAAATTTTTTGGATAATATCCCATGAAGTATCCGTACTTCCATCGTCGATAAAAATGAGTTCATAAGAAAAACCATTGGCACGCATAACAGTTGCGATCCAATTATGTAGTTCTTTCAATGATTCCTCCTCGTTGAGAAGAGGTATTACGATGGAAATATTCATCTGGTATTTGGGTCTAGCCTAAAATTGGTCTTTCTCTTTTGAAAATAGCACCCGATATAAGTCCGTATAAAAACCCGAACACGGCGCTTAATAATATGTACATGGCCGATGAAAATAGGGGATTTGAGAATTTCTTTACAAAACTCAGGGCCATTTCCGCTTCTTCTTCTTTCATATTCGGATTTTCTTCAAACATTTTCGCACGGGCAACCTCCATAAGTTGGTCTGTAATATCCGGTTCAATGAAATAAAAGAATATTAAATTGTAAATTCCGTAAACAATTCCTCCAACAACTGCCACGGTAACACCTACTTTTATGGCTTGACCTAATCCCAAAAAACCTGCGTTTTTATTTCTATAGGAATAAACGCAATACCCAATAAAGATGGGGAAAAATAGATAGAAAATATAAATAGGCCACTGATCTCCAGATAAGAGCATGCCCGAAACGTACATTGATACTGCGAGTACGGTGATGACCAGGCCTAGAATTGCGCCATAGGGAATAGAGAATTTTGAAGTGGAGTAATCGGTTTCCATTTTTTAATGTTTTAAGATTCGGTTGTTAGTGAACAAATATAGAAAAACGTTACAGAAAAATTGGCAATTATAGTCTTGACACATTCTGAAAGCTGTCTTATCTTCGCGGCAAAGTTAGTGTAAATTGCTTCCGAATTTTAATAAGGAAAAAAGTATATTATTTTGTTGTAGGTTTCCAATTAATGGTTAAATTTGCAAACTCAATTCCGAAAGGGTCGGAAAAGAGCATTTAAAAATTAATTTAGAAGATGAAAAAAGGTATCCACCCAGACAATTACAGATTGGTTGCTTTTAAGGACATGAGCAACGAAGATGTGTTCCTTACAAAATCAACCGCGGACACTAAAGAAACTATCGAGGTAGATGGTGTTGAATATCCTTTGGTGAAAATGGAGATCTCTCGCACCTCTCACCCCTTTTATACAGGTAAGGCAAAACTTATTGACACTGCTGGACGTATTGACAAGTTCAAAAGCAAATACGACAAGTTTAAAAAACCTGCTGCTAAAGAAGTTAAAACTGAGGAGTAATCTTCATTTGAAATACATTCAAAAAGCCTTCGAGAAATCGAGGGCTTTTTATTTTTAGATTTGTAATTTTGGATGAATTTGTAGATGACGATGAGGTCTCGCCTGCGATCGAGCAGACAAATCTAAATTATAATCGTCAACAATAAATTTTTGCAGCTTAACTGATTAATCGTAAATCCAAAATCGTAAATCCAAATGAACTACATCCTATTCGACGGAAACGTCCGTAATCAATTGCTTCCTTTTACATTTACACGCCCCGTTGCAGATATCCGTATTGGAATTTTAACCATTCGAGAAAAATGGGAACTTCTTTTGGGTTTTACCACAACTACGATTACAGAGGATTATCTATCTGAAAAATATCCGTTTCTGGAACTCGATAAAAATATTTTTATCAATGCTTCTTTTTTGCCGTCCCAGAATTTGGTCAACAATGTAAAAGGATTACAGGAAAATCAGGCATTATTTTTTGATGACGAACCCATCGCATTTTTTGCTTCGGAAGGTCAAGATGTTGATTTTGAAACTTTTGATGTTATTCAATATAGTTATCACGATGTTTTTAAAATTGAGAATACTTGGGATATTTTTTCAAAGAATGGGGAGGCCATTACGCGTGACTTTGAGATTTTGACCCTCGGGAAAACTTCCCAGCCCATTCCCGACGGGGTGTGGACAAGAAATGCGGAGGCTATTTTTATTGAGGAAGGTGCAAAGGTTGAATTTTGTACTTTAAATGCTTCCGAAGGTCCAATATATATTGGTAAAGATGCCGAAATAATGGAAGGCTCACTTGTTCGTGGACCCTTTGCGTTATGCGAACATGCAACTTTGAAGATGGGCACAAAAATATATGGAGGCACTACAATTGGCCCTCATAGTAAAGTTGGGGGAGAAGTCAACAATTCAGTCATTTTTGGCTACTCAAACAAGGGGCATGATGGATTTTTAGGGAATTCTGTATTGGGGGAATGGTGCAATCTGGGCGCAGATACCAACAATTCAAATCTGAAAAATAATTATGCCGAAGTCCGTTTGTGGAGTTATGAGAAAGAGGGTTTTGCGAAAACAGGGCTTCAATTTTGTGGGTTGATGATGGGGGACCATAGTAAATGTGGTATTAACACCATGTTTAATACTGGGACGGTAGTGGGGGTTAGTGCCAATATTTTCGGAAGTGGTTTTCCACGCAACTTTGTTCCAAGCTTTAGTTGGGGAGGAAGTTCAGGTTTCACAACTTACAAAACCGACAAAGCCTTTGAAGTTGCAAAAATAGTAATGGGAAGAAGAGGCATTGAATTTACAGATGTGGATTCCAAAATTCTGGAACACGTTTATGATGAAACTTCTAAATGGAGAAAAGAATAATCTCTTTTAAAATCATTCCTAGTTTTTGACCATTTTGGGAGATGATTTTTTAACTCTTTTCAGTATCAAAAAATTCTGAGGATTGATGCCAAGGCCACTCACATTCTTATTGACGAACCTAACTGCCATGTCGTAAAACAAAGGTACAATTGGTGCTTCATCCACTATAATGGAATCCATTTTCTTGTAAAGATGCTTTCGTTCATCTATATCTGAAATACTTAGGGATGTCTCATAAATGGAATCATAGGTCGCATTTTTGAAGTGCATGTAATTTGGGCCGTTGGGAGAGAAGTTCGCACTGTAAAAAAGTGAGAGATAGTTTTCTGCATCGGGATAATCTGCTATCCAACTGCCTCGAAATATATCAAGTTCGCCACTGCTTTTCATCTGTCTAAGCGTGGACGGGGGCATTACATCTATAGTGACCCCAATTCCAACTTTTTCGAGTTCACGTTGGATATATTCGCATAAATCCAAATATTGACTATTAGTGCCGATTGTGATTTCCGGCTTTAGATCACCGGTCTCGTTTTTATATTGTTGAATCAGCACTTTAGCTTTTTCTGGTTGGTAGTCATACCCTTTAATTTCATCATAACCCGGAAGACCTTTTGGAATAAAGCCATGAACGGCAGGAATCCCCATGCCATTCCGAAGATAGGTGACCATTTTTTTTCTATCAAAACCATAATTTATCGCCTGGCGCAAGGCTTTATTTTTTATTTCAGAAGAATTGGATGCCATAAAAAAACCGAGGTATTCCGTATTTAGATAAGGACCGGTGATCATGTAGGCCATGTCTTTATATTTTGGCTGTAGATGTCCTGTAGTAGTTAATAACTCATCTTTGTAACTATTGTCCAAGCCGGATATAAAGTCCAGCTTACCTTGCGCAAACTGCAGGAATTCACTTTGTTTATCGGGCAGGAATGTAATGGCAATAGCTTCCAGGTATGGTAAGTTATTTCCATGGTCGTCCTTTTCGAAATAGATAGGATTTTTTCTAAAAACCAATTTGACATTTTCCTCCCACATTTTGAATTGGAAAGGTCCAGTTCCTACAGGATTTCTCCTAAATTCATTTCCATAAAATTCCACAGCCTCCTTTGGTACAACAGAACAATATCGCATGGAAAGCAATCCCAAAAAAGCAGGGAATGGTTGTTTTAATTGAATGACAAAGGTGGTGTCATTTTCGGCCCTATAATTTTCAACATATGTCATTACCCAACTTCCGGGAGAGGCCACTTTTTCATCTGTAAGTCTGTTGAAGCTATAAACAAAATCCGACGCCACCACTCTGCGGGTTGAATCCATGGCTTTTGGGGAATTGCCTATAGCAAATACCTTGTTTTTATGAAAAAAAACATCTTGTCTAAGATAGAAGGTATAGGTGAAAGTAGTGTCATTCAATATCCAATTGTGGGCGATATCTGGTTTGATATTTAAAGAATCATCCAATTGAACCAAGCCATTGTAGAGCTGATTATCGGGCCATATAGCCTGTGGATTTCGTGCAAACGCGGGATCTAAGGTTGGAATGTTTCCGTGTTCATTATATCTGAACACAAGGTGGTCATTCTTTTCTTCTGCGTTATTCGTGCAGGAGAGAAGTATTGAAACCAGAGAGAATAATATGAGAAGTCTGAGCATTGAAAATATTTACCGCAAATAAAGAATATAATTGATAAGTGTCTTCATTCTATAGGCTATTTGTAAATAGGAGTTCTAAATTATGTGTGTTGGTGGTCAAGAGTTTGTATTTTTGCAGACTCAAATGTCAAAAGTACAATAATGCATTCACCAAAAAAAGTCGCATTCTATACACTAGGTTGCAAACTCAATTTCAGTGAAACTTCTACCATTGCAAGAAGTTTCGAGAACGAGGGTTTTGTTCGGGTGGAGTTTGATGAAGCAGCAGATATCTACGTTATCAATACCTGCAGCGTAACCGAAAATGCGGACAAACGTTTTAAAACCATTGTTAAGCAAGCGCAAAAAGCCAATCCATTGGCTTTTGTTGCGGCAGTGGGATGCTATGCTCAGTTGAAGCCGCATGAATTAGCGGATGTTGATGGGGTTGATCTTGTTTTAGGGGCTACGGAGAAGTTTAAGATAACGGATTATCTTAACGATCTTTCCAAAAATGATTTCGGGGAAGTGCACTCCTGCGAAATTGAAGAAGCAGATTTTTATGTGGGATCTTATTCCATAGGAGACCGTACCCGCGCATTTTTAAAAGTTCAGGATGGGTGCGATTATAAATGTACCTATTGTACTATCCCGTTGGCACGGGGAATTTCCAGAAGTGATACCCTGGAAAACGTATTGAAGAATGCGTATGATATTTCACAACAAGGAATAAAAGAGATTGTACTCACTGGTGTCAATATTGGCGATTATGGGAAAGGTGAGTTTGGAAATAAAAAACATGAGCATACTTTCTTGGATTTAGTAAAAGCGTTGGACGAAGTGGAAGGCATTGAAAGACTGCGTATTTCTTCCATTGAGCCTAATCTCTTAAAAAATGAAACAATTGAATTTGTTTCCAAATCCAGAACTTTTGTACCTCATTTTCATATCCCGTTACAAAGCGGTAGCAACCAGATTTTGAAATTGATGAGACGTAGATATATGCGTGAAGTTTATACCGAACGTGTTGAAAAAATCAGGAATCTAATGCCAAATGCTTGTATAGGTGTGGATGTAATTGTAGGATTTCCTGGCGAAACTGATGAACTATTTCTTGAAACCTATCATTTTTTAAACAATTTGGATATTTCATATCTCCACGTTTTCACCTACTCCGAAAGAGATAATACCCCGGCAGCAGAAATGGAGGGAGTAGTGTCTTCAAAAGTAAGAAACAAAAGAAGTAAGATGCTCCGCGGACTTTCAGTTAAAAAAAGAAGAGCTTTCTATGAAAGTCAACTGGGGACAACCCATACGGTTCTCTTTGAAGGTGAAAATAAATTGGGTTACATCCATGGGTTTACTGAGAATTATGTAAAAGTTAAAGCACCTTGGAATCCCGAGCTGGTCAACACATTGAAAGAAATCACCTTAACGAAAATAGATGAAGACGGCTTGGTTCGGTTTGAACAAGGATCTACAGCTTCCTATTCGTTGCTTTAATCTCGTGTATTCGGTCTAGCTCTAAACTTTCAACTTAGATTAATAAGGCTCACTCCCAAAATATTCTACCGCTTCCTTAGAATTTAAAAGGGAAACGGCAAGCTCATCTTGGTTTGCCAGAGCGGACTCTACGGATTAATCGTAAGTTCGATAATATATTTCCTGAGAATCGTATTGATATCAAGAGATCGGAAAACATTCTGAACCCTTGAAATAAGCTCGAAAGTTTTCAGCACCTTTAGACCAACGAAAACCGGGCTCTGTTATTAATTAAAGTGTGATAGCTTTAAAAGAGTTTAAAGTTATTACATGACCCCAAAGCCACCAAGGAAATGATGTTGGTTATATGTTGTGATGAGTGTATTTAATTTTTCAAAGAGGTGTCCAATTATTAGAAAAACAAAATTTTACCTAGATATTTATCCCTACAGGAAGTAAATCCTTATACTTGCGTCTGTTTTTTCGCATAAATCCGGCAATCTCTGGACTGGTAGGGACCAAGTTGATTCCTCTATCCTTAACCTCCTCAAAGACGGCTTTTATAAAAACTTCACGCAAGCCTTGTTCCTCCATCTCCTCGGGCATTTCATATTTTGTCAAAAAGATTTTTCGCTCTTGGAGGGAATATTCAATACGCGCTTTTTGATCATCAATTTCAAGTTCAAATTGTCTTAAAAATTCATTGTCGGTAATTGCTACATCTTCAGTCATTGGGAGTTGTTTTAAAATTTAATCAGCATATATTTGAAATAGGCATGCGGCAAATCAGACTTAAAGAAATTTGTCGGAACTGCCTTAAATTGTCCTATAAAGAGGTTGTTTGGTGTGGTTTCAAAACAAATGCGTTTGATAGATGTTACTTTTAAGAAAAAACATGTAAATCTATCTTTGCTTTTGTAAATTTACGAATAATCTTTGGGGTATGCCCCGTACTTCACGAAAGACTTATGAACTCTAAACAGAATACCGTATATTTTGTTCCCGGAATGGCCGCAGGCCCTGAAATTTTCAGGAATATTAAACTTCCTGATGAAAATTATCGGATAGAGGTTTTGGAATGGCTAATTCCTTCTAAAGATGAATCGCTACAGGATTATGCTAAACGGATGGCGGCTAGAGTAAAGGAGCCAAATGCTATTTTGATTGGAGTATCCTTTGGGGGAGTTGTGGTCCAGGAAATGGAAAAGTTCCTTACTCTTAAAAAGCTGATTATTATTTCCAGTGTCAAAACAAGATCTGAGCTGCCCAAACGAATGAGAATTGCTGGTTTTACAAAAGCGTATAAATTAATACCAACCAGCGTTATCCTAAGTGCAGAAGATTTGACTAAATTTTCAATTGGTCCGAAATCCAAAAAACGATTGCGATTATATCAAGAGTATCTTAACGTTCGTGACAAAAACTATTTGGACTGGGCTCTACAGAAAATGGTTACATGGGACCGGTTAACTGAGGTAAAGGGCGTTGTTCATATCCAAGGAGATAGAGATACAGTGTTCCCGATAAAATATATTAAGAAAAGCATTGTTATTCCGGGCGGAACTCATATAATGATCCTAAACAGAGGTCGAGAAATCTCGAATAAGCTTTTAGAGCTTTTTGGGGAATAGTGTTTGCACATAAGTATCAATGTCTATAATGAGTATCTTTAATAAAAATATGAAAGTATGAAAATGATAGGAAAAGTAGGTTTGGTCGTTGGTTTATTGGCCGTAAGTGCCCTAAGTATAAATGCAGTTCAGCAGCCACCTTCAGATGCGAAACTCGAAAAGGAATTAGTGAATGATTATAACGTTTATGCGCTACCATTGCCTGAAAATATAGATTTTGCAGATGAGGCAGTTCCATTGCATAATCCAGATATTAGAGAGCGCTTGGACAGAGAGTTGTTGGTAAACGTATATTGGCAATCCAATGGACTGCTCTTGTTTAAACGTGCCAACAAATATTTTCCTCAATTGGAGCCGTTGTTGAAGAAATACGGTCTTCCTGATGATTTTAAATATTTGGCCGTAACCGAAAGTGCGCTGGAATATAAAAGCTCACCCGCGGGTGCTTCTGGAATATGGCATTTTATGAAAGCAACAGGGCTGGAGTATGGCCTAGAAATAAATGAATATGTGGATGAACGGTATAATCTGGAGAAAGCTACTATGGTGGCAGCGGCCTATTTAAAGAAGTCAAAGGAAAGATTTGGTTCTTGGACCATGGCAGCAGCTTCATATAATGCTGGGGTACGAGGGATGACCAATCAAATGGATAGGCAGAACGAGACAGATTATTATGACTTATTGTTGAATGATGAAACAAGTAGGTATGTTTTTAGAATTCTTGCAATAAAAGAAATGATGAACAACCCTAAAAAATACGGTTTCAATTTTACAGAGAAAGATCTGTATACCAATATTCCAACGTATAAAGTAAAGGTCGATTATTCGGTAGATGATTGGTCGGAATGGGTTAAGGAATATGGAATCAATTACAAAATACTAAAATTGCATAATCCTTGGCTTCGGGATACTTACTTAAAGAATGCATCCAAAAAGGAATATTTCATAGAAATTCCGGAGAAAGGTTATTATAAATAAAATTTTAAGGCTCGACAAAGAATAGTTCTAACCTAAATCTCTTTTGGAAGCTTCGGTTTTTCTGAAACGATTCCCGAGTTTTCATTTAAATCCTTTAAGATGGACACGCCACTTAAAAAGGAACTATAGTTCGAATTGAAAGAGATTTCAAATTCCTCGTTATATTGGTCAATGACGGATCTTCGTAGATCTACAATCATTTTTTGTTCATCGATAAAAAAGGTTGTCGGCATCCCAAAACTATGCTTTATGGTTTTCACAATATGATCGGATTGGTTATCCCGTTCATCCACATATAGAATATTTATTCTTTTGGAATATTTTCGGGTCGCTTTTCTAAGATTCGCTTTTGAATCCCAAAAGAGAACAACAAAGTCAATATCCTTATGGTATTTTTTAGCAATTTTATTTAGCGCAGGTATTTCCCCTTTCCCAGGGGTGCACCAAGTGCAATAGGAAATTAATATAATAGGCTTTTTGAATTGATAGATTTCAGTTTTGAATCCAGATTTTTTATTGACTTCAAAATTATCCATATAGCTCCCTTTGACTACATTGTCTATAATGGAGTCAAAAAGAAATTCTGCGCGTTCCAGATCTTGGAAGTGATAGGCTGTATTGGATTTTTTGGAATATTCCCTAATATTATCTTCTATAGCTTTTGAAAAGAAAATCTGATCCCTAACCTGAGATTGGCTGGAGAAAATGGGTAAGAAAAGAAATATAGTGAGTAGAAGTCTTTTCATAAATGCCCTTTATAAGATATTTATAAGTCAATACTTTTACTAAATATATCAATTTAATCTGTGATATTTAGTTAAAGGGCGATTAAATTCGTTAAACGGATTAGAATCTTCTTCCGCCACGTCCGCTTCTTCCAAATTGCTGGCGAGGTTGGGCAACTTTTTTCATTTGCTGCTTCATCATTTTAATTTGTTCATCCAGCATATTGTGTTTATCCAATTTTTTAGCTTCCACCAGAAGAAGTTCGGCTTCACGCTTGCGGTTTTTGGTCATTGCAATTCCCGCTAAATTGAGTTTGGTCATGGCCATATCTGCCGACATGTTTAGACCTAGCTTCTCTGCTTTTTTGAAATATTTCTCAGCTTCGTTCATATTGGTTTGCGAAACCATGATGCCATTTAAGTAGTTATAGTATCCTTCTTGTTTAGGAACCAGGGCTGCTTGAGGGTTCTTTATTCTGTCCAACCATTTTTTCGCGCCAGGAAAATCCTGTTTACGAAGACGTAGAAAAGCCAAAAGGATAACTTCGTTTTTATAGTATAGGAAAACAAACATTGCGGATAATAGAACCAGCATAATCCCATTTCCTATATAACTCTCTATAAATTGCCAGATCGCAGCTCCAAAGACCAAGACGGCCAATACCAACTTTATATTTTTATTGAACATTTCTTATTTTTAAAATGGCTGCAAAGGTATAAAATCTTAATGCTATTTTTAAAAGTTTTCGTTTCTTTGACGTCAAAATATGGAGATTGTTTTATAAAATTTCCTAAAACGTGGTTATGCAGAGAAAGGTCAGAAATCTTTTGGTTTATTTTTTCGAAAACGTTTGTCCAAGTAAAAAGTTGTTGTATTTTTGCACCCGCCTTAGCAAAGAATTGTCTGGGCAGAAATTTTTCAGGGCATGGCCCGGAAGTTTTAAAAAAGATTTTTACAGAAGTTAAAGCACAATATAATGAGCAAGAGAACATTTCAGCCATCAAAGAGAAAAAGAAAAAACAAACACGGTTTCAGAGAGCGTATGGCTTCTGTAAACGGAAGAAAAGTGTTGGCTGCCCGCAGAGCGAAAGGCAGAAAGAAACTATCTGTGTCTTCTGAAGTCCGTCACAAAAAATAATGTTAATAAAATGTATATAAGAAGGTGTTGTTTACTAGAGCAACACCTTTTTTTTATACCCCATTGTGTCGTAATTTTGCGGCTTAGAAAAAAACCTTACTAAAATGCCTAAGAATCCCTCCATAAATTCTGTTCTCCTAATTGGTTCCGGTCCCATCGTTATAGGTCAAGCGTGTGAATTTGATTATGCCGGTTCACAATCCTTAAGATCCTTAAGAGAGGACGGAATCGAAACCATATTGATAAATAGCAACCCAGCAACTATTATGACAGATCCGTCGATGGCGGACCATATCTACTTATTGCCATTGACCACAAAATCATTGGTCAAAATATTAAAGGAACATCCTCAAATTGATGCAGTCCTACCTACTATGGGTGGTCAGACTGCCTTGAACCTTTGTATTGAAGCAGATGAAAAAGGAATTTGGAAAGATTTTGGCGTAAAAATGATCGGTGTTGACATTGACGCTATCAATATTACCGAAGATCGTGATAAGTTCAAAAATTTGATGAATAAGATCGGGGTACCGGTTGCGCCGGCAAAAATTGCGAACTCATATCTTAAAGGAAAAGAAATCGCTCAGGAATTTGGTTTCCCATTAGTGATCCGTCCTTCTTTTACTTTAGGCGGAACAGGAGCTTCTTTTGTACATACAGAAGAGGAGTTCGACCATCTTTTGACATACGGTTTGGAAGCTTCTCCTATCCACGAAGTACTTATAGACAAAGCCTTATTGGGTTGGAAAGAATTTGAACTTGAACTGCTTCGGGATAAGAATGATAACGTAGTTATTATTTGTACCATAGAAAATATGGATCCTATGGGAATTCATACTGGAGATTCTATTACGGTTGCTCCAGCAATGACTTTGAGCGATACATGTTTCCAACGCATGCGCGATATGGCGATTCTGATGATGCGAAGTATAGGAGATTTTGCTGGAGGTTGTAACGTTCAATTCGCAGTTAGTCCAGATGAAAATGAAGATATCATTGCCATCGAAATTAACCCACGAGTTTCACGTTCTTCCGCATTGGCCTCTAAAGCAACTGGATATCCTATTGCAAAAATTGCTACTAAACTGGCGATAGGATATAATTTGGATGAATTGGAAAATCAGATTACAAAGTCAACCTCCGCGCTATTTGAGCCGGCTTTGGATTATGTGATCGTTAAAATTCCTCGATGGAATTTCGATAAATTCGAAGGTTCAGATCGTACTTTGGGTCTACAAATGAAATCTGTAGGGGAAGTTATGGGGATTGGACGTTCATTTCAAGAAGCGCTGCACAAGGCAACCCAGTCTTTAGAGATAAAACGAAATGGGCTAGGTGCCGATGGGAAAGGATACACTAATTACGAACAAATTCTAGATAAGCTTAAATATGCAAGTTGGGATAGGGTTTTTGTAATTTATGATGCCATCCATATTGGAATTCCTTTAAGCCGAATCCATGAAATCACAAAGATTGATATGTGGTTTTTGAAACAATATGAAGAATTGTTCCTTTTGGAAAAGGAAATTTCAAGCTTCACTTTGGAAACGCTTCCGCGCGAATTACTATTGGAGGCCAAACAAAAAGGTTATGGCGATAGACAGATCGCGCACATGCTAAACTGCTTGGAAAGCCAGATATATAAAAAGCGTGAGGATATGAATATTCAGCGTGTCTACAAGTTGGTTGATACATGTGCTGCTGAATTTAAGGCGGAAACACCTTATTATTACTCTACTTTCGAAAATGAAATGCAACTTCCTGATGGAACGCGATACTCTGAAAACGATAGCAAATCTTCAGATAAAAAGAAAATAATAGTTCTTGGATCAGGTCCAAATAGAATTGGTCAGGGAATTGAATTTGACTACTGTTGTGTTCACGGAGTATTGGCTGCTGCAGAATGTGGTTATGAAACTATTATGATAAACTGTAACCCAGAAACTGTTTCTACAGATTTTGATGTTGCGGACAAATTATATTTTGAACCCGTATTTTGGGAGCATATCTATGACATTATTCGTCACGAAAAACCTGAAGGTGTTATTGTACAATTAGGGGGGCAGACCGCATTGAAATTGGCCGAAAAGCTTGATAGATATGGCATCAATATTATTGGTACTACCTATCAATCCTTAGACTTAGCCGAGGATCGAGGAAGTTTTTCTACCCTTCTGAAAGAAAATAATATTCCATATCCAGATTTTGGGGTTGCTGAAAATACCGATCAAGCTCTTAAGTTAGCCGATGAATTGGATTTCCCATTGTTGATACGTCCTTCATATGTATTGGGCGGTCAGGGTATGAAAATTGTAATCAACAAGGAAGAACTGGAGGAACACGTTGTAGATTTACTTCAGAAAATTCCAAACAACAAACTTTTACTGGATCATTATTTGGATGGCGCCATAGAAGCTGAGGCGGACGCAATCTGTGATGGCGAAAATGTCTATATCATTGGGATAATGGAGCATATTGAGCCTTGCGGAATACATTCGGGTGACTCAAACGCTATTCTGCCTGTTTTCAATATCGGCGAATTCGTGTTGCAACAGATTAAGGATCACACAGAAAAGATTGCCAAGGCGCTGAAGACTGTAGGTTTGATAAATGTGCAGTTTGCCATTAAAGATGATATAGTTTACATCATAGAAGCCAATCCAAGAGCGTCACGAACTGTTCCTTTTATTTCCAAGGCTTATGGAGAGCCCTATGTTAACTATGCGACCAAGGTTATGCTAGGGCATAATAAGGTTACGGACTTTGATTTCAATCCGAAGCTGGATGGATTCGCAATCAAGCAACCTGTATTTAGTTTTAATAAGTTCCCTAATGTCAATAAGCAATTGGGACCAGAAATGAAGAGTACTGGAGAAAGTATTCTCTTTATTGAAAACTTAAAGGACGATGCATTTTATGATCTTTACGCAAGAAGAAAGATGTATTTGAGTAAATAAATATTTTAAGTTTTTGTTCAGACTTTTAGTTAATTTTTTTCGTAAATTAGACTAAATGCTAAATCCAGCTAACACTATGAGAAAAATTACACTAATCTTATGCCTTGTTTTAATTTCCTTCTTAAACGCACAAAGCGTTTACGAGATTTCATGGGAACAAGGCATTAGTAGTTCTGCTGCAAGCCCGACAATAGAACGTGGAGACACTGTAATTTGGACGTGGACAGATGACGGTATTCTAAAAAGTGTATCCAGTCTATCAAATGGTTCTGATAGTTTTGATAGTGGAATGCTGAAAGGATCTCAAAGTTCTTTCTCATACACGTTTTCCAATATCGGGGTTACAAGATATCGGAATGAGAACAATCCCGATATGAAAGGAAAAGTTACTGTAGTTGATAAACTTTCGGCAGAAGACAAGTTTCTAAAAAATCTGAGTTTTTATCCCAATCCGGTAAAAAATCAATTGACCATTACTTCACTTTTTAAAATCGATCACTATCAAATCTATAATGTTTTGGGGTCATTGGTGGGGGAAGGGACTAGCTCGGTCAGAAGGGTTAACATCGATATGACTCAGCTCAATAGTGGCCTTTATTTCGTTAAGGTTGTTTCCGGAAATATGCAGACCACTTTAAAAATCGCTAAAAACTAACTTTCGTAACTCAATAATTTCTATTGAAGTGTGGGGAATTTTCTTTTTCCACAGATGTGACAAAGAATTTCGTTTCTCCCCAAATAGCAAATGAAACATACCTCTGCACATAAGTGACTTTCACAAAATTACCTTGGTATTCTTTTAGTTTCTCAATTACTTCCGCATCTTCATCTAAAACGGAGAAAGAAAATATCTGTGCGCCACTAATTCCTTGGCTTATTTCTCCTTCCCATGTTTTTACCAAAACACCTCGGTGGCTAAATTGTATAAGTTCCCCAGCACGTGTACCTTGACTGTATGGCACGTAGTAGACAAATGCGGCAAAAATCAGGAAGATTGCCACTATGACTCCAAAAAATATAAAGAGGAATTTTTTCATCCTTTAAATTTAGCTAAAAAATTCAATCAATAGTTATAAAAAATTGTAACCAGCAATCAATGAAAACGATTCATAATCCGCTGTCACGTTTGTGTAGTTGATAATATTTTTTGGTGAAAGGTATCTAGCTTCAATACTATATTTATTTTTAAATTTAAATCCAGCTCCAATCGCGAATCCGCCTTCAGATTTAAAATCAAGATTATAACTGCTCTCTTTACTTGAGGTAATGCTGGAATCTAGAACCGAAATGTCAATTACATATGCACCATTAATAAATACCGCAGAATCCTTATTTAGAAACATATAATATCGAACCCCCAACGGAAGCTCAATAGAATTATAAACCACGGTTACTGTTGTGGTGTTTCTTAAAGTAGGGAATGCCTCATTGATACTCTTTTCTTTTTCCGCAGTATAGTTCCGATAGGCTGCTTCAACGAACATTCCCCATTTGCCGTTATGGAAAGGAAGAATATATTCAGCCTCCAATCCAATTCTATAGCCCCCTTTACTGTCAAAACCCAGTTCCACCCCTTGCTTTCTTATAGAAGCTGAGCCAGAGGTTATACCAGGACGAAATGTTAAGTTAAACCTTGATTCGGATTGTTTTCTTCTGAAAACTATGTAGTCTGCGTTTGTGCAGGTGTTGTATTCTTCAAATCTTTTTATCAAACTTGACCTTTTATATTCCGATTTATTGAAGTCTATACTTTTGGAATTGGAGCAAACTAAATCGGTTGCAAGTTGTTGTTTGAATCTATTGTTTTTTCCTATTTTTTTGCTTTTGGTTAGAAAACGCTTATAGATTAATGGCTGAATTTCACCGTCTTTCATTTTATAGAAAAATCTATTGCCGCCATTTTTGATAGTAAAATAAAGTGAGGCATCACCTTCAATCAATGTTTTTAGAAATATAGTCTCTTCCTTAAAATCCGGATTTCTATCTTCTTTTAAAAATTCAACTTTATCGTCGCTCTGTTCCATAGATATTGTTGCCACAATATATTTGAAGGTGTCAAATGAACCGAATTCTTTTATAGAGGAAACAGTGCCAATTTTGGCTTCGTCATTTTCACTGAGTTTGTAATAAAATATGGTTGGAGTCCCTTTCCAGTCTTCATTTTTGATCAAACAGTTTACTTTGTCGCCATTAGATTGAATTATGTAACCAGGTACAAAATCTGATTGGGAAAATGCATTAAAAGCTGATAATAAAATAGTTACCAGGAGGAGTTGTATTTTCATGTAATTTTAAATCTTCAATTATACGAAAACGCAAACTACATAAAAGCATTAACACAATTTAACAATTCTCTAAATATTATCTTCTGAGTTCTTCAGTAGTTTTTGGTCGATATTTTTGCTGGTGATAGCTCCAAGTTTTCGAAGCTTTTCTACTCTTCGTACAAGATTTCCTTTCCCTTCTAATTTGACCAATGCACTTTCAAAAGATCCTTGAACGGTGTTAAGTTGTCGTCTTATTTTATTTAGTTCGTCAAGAAGATTGACAAATGCATCATATAACTTTCCTGCTTCCGTTGCAATTTCGAGAGTGTTTTTCTTTTGATTATCATTTTCCCATAGATTCTCCACAAGTCGCAATGCTGCAAGAAGAGTGGATGGGGTCACGATCATTACCTTTCTTCTAAAAGCTTCTTGATACAGGTTCTTTTCGTTCGCTACCGCAAGCGCAAAAGCAGGTTCAATGGGAACAAACATAAAAATGGTATCGGGACTTTCATCTATCACGTGATAATATTTCTTATTGCTCAAACTAATAATATGACGTTTGATGGAGTCAATATGCGATTTTAGAAATTTCTTTTTCAATTCCTCATCTTCTTCAGATACATATCTCTCAAAATCCACAAGCGAAACCTTACTGTCAATCACCATCTTTTTTCCATCAGGAAGATTAATAATCACGTCGGTCTGGATTTTACCACCATCTGGATTGTCATGACTATCTTGCATAGTATATTCTCTACCTTTTTCCAGTCCAGATTCCTCCAAAACTCTAGATAAAATCAATTCTCCCCAATTTCCCTGAATTTTACTGTCCCCTTTAAGTGCTCTGGTAAGATTTACAGCTTCTTTGCTAATCTTTAAGTTTTGCTCATTTAGAAATTGAAGTTGTTTTCCAAGTTCTGCATTTCCTCTAATAAAGTCTTCGCTATTCTTCCCGACTTTTTCTTCAAATGCCTTAATTTTTTCATTTAAGGGTTTTAGAATATTCTCTATATTTTCCTTGTTGCTCATGGTAAACTTTTCAGTTTTTTCCATCATAATTTTATGTGCCAGATTTTCAAATTTGTGATTGAAATCGTGTTCAAAGCTTTTAAAGCGTTCTTTTTCTTTTTGCAATTCCGAAAACAATGCATCATATTCTGCGCTCTGTCTGGATAATTTGATGTTTAACTGTTCTTTTTCGTCGCGAAGACGTTCATTTTGTGAAGTTGCCGAGTTCAGACTTTCTGTAAATTTTTCTGATTGGAAACTCGCATTTTGTAAACGTTCTTCTAGTTTTCCGGTTTCCGATTTACATTTCAGGCGTGCAAAATAATTACCTATAAAGGCACCGAATAAGAGACAAATGGCAGCCAGGAGCGAAAAGAGAATTGCTTCGTTCATTATTTTAGGGTTTAAGGTAAATATAGTTATTTCTTGATGGTGAAGCGACCAGTGCTTTTATCGAAAGTGATCGTTTCTTTTGGGAAGAGCGCATCAAATCTACCGGATTCAATGAGTTTGCATGGTTCCTCGAAAAATACCTCATCTTGGGTCATCACAATTATTTTATCCGCAAGTTGGATAGCCAAATCAATTTCGTGCGTGGAAAAGAGAATGGTTTTGTTGGTATTTACGGTGAGGTCTTTTAATAGTTTCAAGACATATGCACGATGATAAATATCCAAATGTGTGGTTGGTTCATCCAAAAGCATCATAGGCGTGTCTTGAGCAAGAGCGCGGGCAATGGCAACGCGCTGCATTTGCCCATCGCTCAATTCGAAACATTTCCTTTCTGCTAAGGAAGTGGTTTCTGTGGTATTTAGGGCGAAGTCAACTGCTTCTTTATCTTTTTGAGATATTGTTCCAATCCAATTGGTATAGGGCTGTCTTCCTAAAGAAACCATTTCTCGAACGGATAAATTTTTGGTAGCGGGAGGTTCTGTTAACACCAAACTCATCTGGGTAGCAAGTTGGAAGGAGGAATACGATTTTAAAGGTTTGCCATTAAGATAGACAGTACCTTTCAATGCCGATTGCATGCCTGATAAAGTTCTTAATAGTGTTGATTTTCCTATCCCATTTGCGCCTACCAACCCAACAAGTTCTCCTTCTGATAGTGAGAAATTAATGTTTTTTGCAATGCTGGCAATATTCTTTTTGTCGGCATATCCCACACTCAAATCACGAACTTCTAAAATGCTATGTTTTTTTTCTGAAGCCATTAAAAGAAGAGTTTTCGTTTTCGAACCAATAGCCAAATCACAACGGGTGCACCAATAAGAGAAGTAATAGCATTAATGGGAAGCGTAAAGGCACTAAAGGGCAATTGTGCAATTGTATCGCACAACAACATTAAAACAGCTCCAAAAAGCAATACGGCCGGCATCAAAATTAAATGGTTTGAAGTTTTGAAAAATTGCCTAACCAAATGGGGTACTGCCAACCCAACAAAGGCAATAGGGCCAACAAAGGCTGTAATTCCACCGGCATGAATACTAGTAGCCAAAATGATAATAAATGTTGTTCTTTTTATATGAAGGCCCATACTTTTAGCATAATTCTCCCCCAATAATAAAGAGTTCAAGGATTTACTGCTGCCAAAACTTAAAAGCAGTCCCAACATAAAACAAATGCTTAAAATAATAACTCCTTCCCAAGATTGGTTTCCTAAGCTTCCGAAGGACCAAAAAATATATTGTTGTAACCGTTCGGCGTTACTAAAGTATGATAAAACTGAAACCACAGCTGTTGTTAAGCTTCCAAACATTAGCCCGATTATCAAAATTGCCATTGTATCCTTAATTCGAAAAGTAACTGCCAACACTGCCAATAGGACGAAAAAACTTCCCAATCCAGCTGCTATTACAAGGCTCCATTGGCTTAGCAAAAGGCTTCCCAAAACCCCGCCAAAGGCACTCGCGCCCAAAATTAGAAACGCAACACCTAAACTCGCCCCGCTACTTAAGCCCAATACAAATGGTCCAGCCAACGGATTTCTAAATAAAGTCTGCATTAACAATCCGGATATTGCCAACCCTGCGCCCGCAATCATTGCAGTTATAGCTTTCGGCAATCTGTAGTCAATTAGGATATAATTCCAAGTTTCTTTGGAGGCACCATTTCCTATAAAAACAGATATAATTTCTTTTAAAGGAATTGCCACCGAACCCACACTTAAATTTATTAAAAATGCCACAGCCAAGGCTATAAAAAGCACAATAAAGTGAAGCCTAAAAGTTGTGGCGGTCTGCATTATTTAAGATTGTGAAAGAAGTAGGGTTCGTGATCCGGCAATAATTCGGGGTGAAATATTTTTATTAGATCCTTTAGAACCAAATCGGGCCTGTTTGGAGCTAGTTCGAAGTAAATTGTACCGCCCGTTTCCCCTTTTTTAAGATTGTATGAATACACTTTTCCGGTTTTAAAGGAATCGAACTGGGCATAAGCCATGCTAGCGTCTTTTAAAGATGCCATATCGGTAAATTGCCCTGGCCCAATCCATATTTCCGCAGTATGTCCTTTTTCTAGTACAGATTCTAAATTCAAAGATAAACTACCTGTCCCTTTAGTATCTTTCCATAGATATTCTCCATTCGCATCGGCGATAAACTGCGCACCCCAACTTTCTCCTTGTGGCATATACCAAACATCCTTATACATTGCACCGCTAATTACAGTGGGGATATTCTTTGCTTTGGAAGCAATTTCCTTTGCAGTGACATATTCTTTTTCAATATTTCTAAAAATGCTATCTGCCACTTCCTTCTTATTAAAAAGAGCCCCGAAAAACTTGATCCATTCCGCCTTTCCCAAGGGAGAAGTTTCAGTCCAATCTGCATTATAAAGTACTGGAGTTCCCGCTTTTTGAAGCGTTGAAAATGTTGGGTTGTTGCCATCCATGGCAAAACCAATTACAGCGTCGGGGGCAAGGTCTAAAACTATTTCGGTATTTAAATCTTCGTTTTGACCGAGCTCTTTTATTTTTCCATTAGAAATTTGCTTTCTGGTTTTTTCGGAGGAAATAAAATTAAGGCTTGGAAACCCAATTAGGGCATCCAGTTCATCCAGCATTTCAAGAGACGGAATGTGAGTGGTGGAGGTAACCACCATCCTTTTGACAGGTATTTCTACAACGGCATCAAATCTTTCAGGATTTGGAAGGGATGCATTGTTTTGAACCAAAGCATATTTGAAAATTTTATCACTTCCAGGCCAAGCATTCTTTAAGGTAATAAGTTTATAGCCATCAAAACTCTCTATTTCAAATCCAGTCGCGTAAGTGATTTCAGACTTCTCCCCGATTGGAGATGGAACGTCGAGGGAATTTTCATGGGTTTGTTTACAGGAACTGAATATGAACACCATAATCAGTAAGAGAAAAACATTTTGGGTCTTTGACATTTCAGGTTTTTTCAACATCCAAAGATAAAGTCTTTGAAAGGGCTTTTAAAATTTAAGGAACTTTTCTTTTCAGAGTAGAGGATAAGGGGGAATGAGAAATAAATTAAAATAAAAAAGACTGGAACAAAAATGAAATATTTCTCATTCTCGTTCCAGTCTATTTTACTTTCCAACTTCTATTCTCGAGCAATTATTTCTCTTCGAAAAGACTTGCCATCTTTGCTTCCAAAGCAGCTCCTCTAAGGTCTTTGTCTATAATTACTCCGTTTTCATCCAGCAAAAAGGTTGCGGGAATTGAGCGTACGCTATATTCTTTTGCAATGGGATCATTCCAAAATTGTAGGTTTGAAACATGATACCAATCCATTTCGTCATCTTTAATCGCTTGTAGCCATTTGTCGTGTTGTCCTTCTCTATCCAAAGAAACACTGATAATGTTCAAACCTTTATCATGATACTTTTTATAAACTTTCACCACATTTGGGTTTTCAACACGGCATGGTCGGCACCAAGATGCCCAAAAATCTATAATGGTGTATTTTCCTAGAGCATCAGATAATGCCATGGTTCCTCCATCTGGGGTGGGAGCACTAAAGTCTGGAGCTTTCACGCCGATGTCTGCTTTTCGCATATTATCAAGTCCCGCTTTTAACTCCTTTGCAATATCAGAATTAGTTACTTGCGGGTCAAAATTGTTCAAATATTCACTAGCATCGGCAGGGCTGATTTCTTGACGGCTCACCATTTCAGAAAGGAGCATAACCGAAAACAATGAGTTTTTATTTTTCTCTAAAAATCCCTTTTTATATTCTGTTTCTTCTGCCATCAAGTTCAAGTTTTCACTTTGTAATTGAGTGATGGTAGCGGTGTCATTATTGGCTTGAGCGGCTTGAAAACGCTCCATTGCATCCTGTTTTCTGTTGTTGAATTCCGTAATCTTATCTGCGAATTCTGTGTAGGATTTGTTTTGCTTCCCACCGTGCACTCTAGAAGCCTGAATGCTGTCTTTATAAAGTGTGGCCTTCAAATCTGCATCTTCTGGAAAATATATGATAGTACCTTTTTCTTCTCCTACTCTTATGAAATTTAGGTTCAGTCCTTTTTCGTTTGGATAGGTTCCTGAAAATTTACCGTCTTTAACAATCAATGTATCAATAACACGGGTCTGTCTATTTTCGAATGAATAAATAAGCACTTTTGTACCATCGGCATATCCCACTGCATCTCCTTCCAATTTATAGGTTTCGCTATTATCCTGACAAGAAAGGAAAGTAAAGGATATTGTAAGGAACAAAGCTAAAATCTGTCTCATATTGTGTTGTAGTTTTATAATTTCGGCAAAAGTAGAGGAATATTTCAACAATGGCAGAGTGGCTGCTTTATTTGGAAAATTATTAACATATATTAGGGTAGAGAAAGAGTAAATTTAGGCTTTTCAACATTATGGATAAATTTAAGAAACACAAGCGGGACTTCCCCATGCAGATTAAAATAGGACTCGGTAAGATTTTCGACTTTTATCGAGAACAATTTTCCTCTCAGGAAGATCCTATAAAATGGACAGATGAAATTCTCGAATTGGAAAGCAAATTCCCGGAACTTAGATCGGGTATAGAGAGTTTGGAAAAACTTCATGAATATGGACCCCAAATTGATAAGATTCTGCAGCCATTGTTTCCTACAGTTTTGGGTAATAATGAAATCAAGTTTGCTACCGTTCCCTTCCATGATGTCGCCTTTAAAAGTTCACCTCGATATAAGGAAATAATGCGAGCTGCAGGAAGGGAATTTTACCCAGACTTAGGTGAAATTGATGTGGACAGATTTTATATTCTGGGATGTAGTTTAATCCTTGACCATTTCTATAACAAGAAGTTTGATTTTAAGCGCAACTTCTATTATGATATTCCAGATGAACAAGGAATGATCCGCAATTATAGAGTGGATTACAATACCGATTTCATTACAATAGAAAAAACAGCCAAAGCCCCCCAAGTAACCGAAGAGGATTTTGATGAACTCTTGGAAAACTATAATAATGCTGCCGTGTGGAAGAAGAAATTTCCGCCGGAGAGCTATATTTTCAATGGCTTTGTAATTGCCAATCTTATTGATTTAACGTCTGATGTTTCTATTTCGGATTTTAAGTCGAACCTACTCAGATTGGAACTTGACAATGGTTTTGAAAACACCGATTTCACCAGGATTTTTCGATCAATTTTAGGAGTGAAGGATTTGAAAGTTGGATTTTCAGATTATAATTATGAAAGTGAATCCTTTGAATGTATGTTGTTCAAGGAGGTGAAAAGCTATTTGCTGAACGGGGAGAGGTGTCAAATGAGCAAAGATGCCCTATGTGGAATGTCCTATGATACTTTATTCAATCAAAAGGAATTTTATGTAGTTACAGATGTGGAGCGTTACCACAAAAAATACCCTGAAAATCTCTTATATAAAAAGTTGTGGGAACAAGGTTTGCAAAGCGCCATTTTTGCGAGTATTATTTCCAATAATAGAATTTTGGGAGTTTTGGAATTGGTTGCTCCCAATGCGAATGATCTTAATACCATAAACGCAAATAAATTAAATGACATTCTACCTTTTCTCACAGAATCGATCGCTAGGTCTAAGGAGAATTTCGAAAATGAACTTGAACTTATAATCCAGGAAGAATGTACCGCAATTCACAACAGTGTCCATTGGAAATTTAGAAATGAGGCCAAACGTTATCTCCTTTCTACAACGGAAGGAAATCCTACTTTGTTTCGTGAAATTGTGTTCAAAGATGTATATCCTTTGTTTGGCCAGATAGATATTCGTGGTTCTTCAGAAGCGCGAAATGAAGCGACACAAAAGGATCTTACAGAACAACTGCAGTATGTAGCTGGTTTGGTTCAAGAGATAAACGCCTTGGATCCGATGCCGATTTTTGAACAAATGACCTTTTCAATTCAAGGGTTTCTGGATGAATTGAAGGATAACCTTCAGGTGGATACTGAACGTAAAATTATAACCTTTCTTTCTTCAGAAATTATTCCGTTTTTCAGGCATTTGAGTCGTAGCAACGTGAAATTTAAATCTCTGATTTCTGATTATAATGAATTGATAGATACCAACACTGGATTGGTTTATAAGCATCGAAAAGATTACGATGAGACGGTAATGCAGGCAAATAAAATATTTGCTGGCGTTCTAGACCGTAAACAACAGCTGGCCCAAAGAATGTTCCCTCATTATTTTGAGCGCTATAAAACAGATGGTGTAGAGCATGATCTATACATTGGGGCATCCATAACCAATGAAAAAGCTTTTGATATAATCTACTTAAAGAATTTAAGATTGTGGCAGTTGCAGGTTATGTGCGAAATGGAAAATGACTTCTATTATTACAAACAGCATTTGCCTGTAAAATTAGAAGTTGCATCGATGATTTTGGTTTTCAATGGATCGCTTTCCCTGAGATTTAGACTCGATGAAAAACGTTTTGATGTAGATGGCACCTATAATGCGCGCTATGAAGTGGTTAAGAAAAGAGTGGACAAGGCAAATGTAAGAGGCACAGAAGAACGTGTTACCCAACCTGGAAAAATAACCATTGTGTATTCCCAGAAAGAAGATGAGGAGGAATATCTAACCTACATTCGTTTTCTCCAATTCCGAAAACAATTGGATTCTGACGTTGAAATGGTAGAACTCGAAGACCTGCAAGGTGTTACAGGTTTAAAAGCAATAAGAGTTAGTGTACTCTATGCCGAAAATAAGAAGAAGGATAAAAAGTATTACACCTATGAAGATTTGATCTCGGAAATTAATTAATAAGATATTGCTAAAAAAATACTCCTTAATGTAAATTATTGATCAACCATCACTATCTCATTTCGAGCGTAGTCTAGATCCATTTACTTGTTTTAAATGCATTGATAAAATTGTATCATGTTAGGTCGAGCGCGGTGGAGGCCTCTCATCTTTCTAGACGCAGGTCAGGTCGAGTGCAGTCGAGACCTGACCTTAAGTCGTTATAACTCTTAAATCATGAAAGCTTTAATTAAGCTTCCATATAAAAGAAGGCTGCAAAGGAAATCAGAGAAATTATGGTTCCAGCCACAAAAATCGTGTAGGTGATCCTTAAAATCCTGTACTTTCTATCGAGTACTTTTCCTAAGAAGTAAAGATCCTTTGTCAAGGATTTATAAACGTAATTTCGATCTTTCAGAAGTTCTTCCACTGCCCATTCGTATTGTTCCAACTCCATCTTGTGAAAGTTTCCGAAGAACGTAAGGTTAACTTGCTTGTTCTCCACATCTTCTTTTGTAAACTCTCCACGGGTAATATTGGGTCTTGTGGCTATAACGGCCAAGATCATTGTGATGGCACTAAATAGAACGAAAATAGCGGTGGGAATAATTAAATAATTATTGTTATCCAATTTGGAAATAAGGTTGGAAAGCACCAAAGAAATAATAATGGCGTTTACGGACAACATAATATTCGCCTTCGTATCGGCAATATCGCTCAGTTTAATATGATTGCGCAAGGCGACCCGATAAAAAGTCTGTATTCCTCTTTCAGGGCTGTCATTTTTATATTTGGCTTTTAATTGAGCCTTTTCCTTTTCGCGGTTTAATTTTTCATTCTTTTTTTTCTTATCTGCCAGTAAATTGGAAAGATTATCTTCTTTTACCGGTTGCCAATTTTTTAAGGCATATTCTGTATAATAACGATGATCATCTACAAATACTTTGATATTCTCCTCAAGCCATTCCTTCGGAGTGAATTTTTTACGATTCTGTAATAGTAATTCCAATCTTAAAAATTCACTTGCCTCTGTAAAATAGTCTTTTCCGAAATGTGACGAATCCGCATCGCGAATCATCTTTTCCAAATCGGTTTTTGGAATAGTATCCTTAAATTTTGTGGCAAGAATGCACTTTTCCACGCCATCAATAATATCTTCTTCTATGTCATGGGATTCAAGAAATTTCCGTGCAATTTTCACACCTTCGACTTCGTGGTTTTCGACGTTAACGGTGTATCCCGTATCGTGCAATAAAGCTGCTAAACGTAGGATGGTGGCATCTTTAACATCAATTTGTGAATGTTCAATGATTTCATTTATACTTTTATAAACACGCTTCGAATGTGTATAATTGTGATAAACAAAAGTACTCGGAAGCTTGTCCGTAAATAGTTTAAGAATAAAATCATCGGTGGCTTGAACTATGTTCTCCATGGTGTGTATTTTGGAACTCCAAATTAACGAAAAATAGAAACCAAGGATTGAATATGACTAAAATTAACATCATTCTAACTTTTGCCAGCGCACTCCTCTTCACCGCTTGTGCCACCTACAATCCACAATATAGAAATGAGACAGAAAACAGTAATTCGGAAATTACTTCTGCGCAGGATATTGATCAAACTTTTTACTTAATCGGGAACGCCGGAAATGATAGCGAAACTTCCCAAATCATGCAGGCTTTGGGAAATTATATTGCCGATAATAATTCTAAAGACAGTTATATTCTATTTCTGGGGAATAGTTTTTATCCCAAAGGAATGCAGTCCAAAGATGATAATCTAACAAAGAAAGCGGAAAAGTCCATGCAATTTCAGTTGGATGCCTTAAAGGATTTTAAGGGAAAGATTTTGGTATTGCCAGGAGATCGCGAATGGAAAGGCGGAGTAGATGGGTTAGAATTATCTGAGGATTTTCTTAAAGAGAAATTTGACGGAAAACATATTTTGGAACCTCATAATGGTTGTGCTCTGGAAGGGATTGATGTAAACGATGACACCTATCTTTTAATTTTCGATTCCCAGTGGTTTTTGGAGGATTGGGACAATTATCCTGAGATGAACCGCAAATGTGACATAAAAACCCGTGACAAACTCTTTAGTGAAATTGAAAGTGAATTAAAGAAAAATGCTACGAAAACCATCATTTTCGCCATGTACCATCCCTTATATACTTATGGGAAGCATGGCGGAAAGTATCCTTTGATCCATGACGATGTTTTCAGCACGTTTATTAAACAAGTAAAAATCCAAGGCGCAATTTCGAAACAAGATCGTTATAATAAAAGGTATAACGAATTGATGGATAGAATACGTGTATTGACTAAAGATCTAGATCGACTCATATTTGTTTCTGGCCTAGATGAGTCCTTACAATATATCGAAAATGGTAATATAAAACAGATTGTTTCAGGTTCCGGTTCGGGTAAGACTGCGGTAACTCTTGGACAATATGGGCAATTTGCTTATGGTGGAGAAGGTTTTGCTAGATTGGATATAGGAAAGGATAGATCTGCAAACCTTAAATTTTATCAAGCTAAAGAGGACGGACAATCAGATTTACTTTTTCAGAAGGAAATATTTCCTCCGGGCAGAGGGTATGATTTTTCAACGCTACATAATAAATTTCCTGAAACGGTGTCCGCAAGTATTTATACGGATGAAATGGTGGACAAAACAGGATTTTACAAAACCATCTGGGGCGAGCGTTATAGAAATGTATATGGCACTAAAGTTACAACACCAACCGTCCTACTAGATACACTTTATGGCGGACTTCATGTAGTTCGAGCGGGAGGAGGGCATCAAACTCGATCTTTGCGCCTTGAAGATAAAGATGGCCGTACTTATAATATGCGTGGCATGAAGAAAAGCGCGGTTCAATTTCTTCAAAACGTAATCGTTAAAGACAAGATAATAGAAAACGATTTTAAAAATACCATCCCGGAAGAACTCATTCTTGATTTTTATACTGCTGCACATCCGTATGGTGCCTTTGCCATCCCCAAACTTTCTGAGGCTGCAGGAATTCTACATACCAATCCGAAGTTGTTTTATGTTCCAAAACAAAAAGCGTTAGGAGAGTTTAATGAGAATTATGGTGATGAACTTTATATGATAGTGGAACGTCCTGACAAAAAATTTGATGGGCCCACCTTCGGTTATCCGGACAATGTTGAAAGCTCTGATGATCTTAGAGAGAAACTGCAGCGCGACGAAAAATATTCATTAGATGAAAAAGCCTTTATCCGAGCCAGAATTTTTGACATGCTCATTGGCGATTGGGATAGACATGATGATCAATGGCGTTTTACCCAGCACGATCATGAGGATGGAACTGTAACTTTTCAACCAATTCCTAGAGATAGAGACCAAGTATTTTCCAACTTTGATGGGGGACTTTTTAATATAGCTCGAGCCCTTTTTAATACGACGCGGCAATTTCAAGTCTATGGAGCCGAATTAAAACACACCAAATGGTTTAATTCTGCAGGTATAAAAATGGACCATGCCTTAATTCAGAACGAAGGAAAAGAATCGTGGTTGGAAGAAGCCGAATACATACAAAACCATATTACGGATGCGGTTATAGATGATGCTTTTAAGGAACTTCCGAAAGAAGTACAAGATGAAACCATTGAAGATATAAAGATTAAGCTCAAGGGTAGACGCGATAATATAATTAAGATTACAAATGAATATTACGATTATTGGGCAAAACTCCAAGTTGTTACCGGAACCAAGAAGGATGATCATTTTGAAATAACCCGCTTACCCGATGGAAAAACAAATATCAAAGTATATAGAATTAAAAAGGGTGAAAAGGCTGATTTAATGCACGATAGGAATTATGATGCGAAAGAAACCAAAGAAATTTGGGTATATGGTCTGGATGATGATGATGTTTTTGAGGTAAAAGGGAAAGGGAACAATCCTATTTTCACTAGGATAATTGGCGGCCAAAATAATGACGTTTATAAAATAGCCAATGGAAAAAAGATTAAGGTATACGATCAAAAGAGCAAGAAGAATACGGTAGAAGAAAAGGGAGGTGCATCTTTTAGATTTACCGACAATTATGATCTAAACGTATATGACTTCAAAAGGAATATCCAATCCATAAATCTTTTACTACCATCGTTTGGATACAATCCAGATGATGGATTTCAGATTAGGCTCTCAAATACCTATACTATAAATGGTTTTCATCGCAATCCATTTTCACAACAACATAGATTGGCCGCAGGGTATTATTTTGCCACCAATAGTTTTGATGTAAATTATGAGGGTGAATTTGCCAACTTTTTTAGGAAGTGGAATTTTGTGTTGGGAGGATATTTTAAAAATCCCAATTTTTCAGAAAACTTTTTTGGATATGGAAATGAAACTATCAACCCAGATCACGAATACGGTTATGAAGAAGATTATAACCGAGTTAGGATTGGAGGATATGGCGCGTCCATTGGAGTGAAGAAAGAAGGTGATTACGGAAGTAATTTTGAAGTTAAAGCTATTTATGAAGGGATAAAAGTGGAAGGAACGGATGGGAGATATATTACAGAAACAATACCCGTGCCAACGGAATTAGATAAAACCAATCATTTTCTGACTGCAGAAGGGACCTATCAATATGAAAGTTTTGATAACCAAGTGAATCCAAGCCGTGGCATGAATTTTATCTTAATTACGGGAGCTACTCAAAATTTAGTAGAAAGCGAGCGTGTATTTGGTTACGTAAAACCACAGATCATTTTTTACAACGCCTTGAACAGAAAAAGAAATTTAGTTTTAAAAACAGATATCCGCGGTCAATTTAACATTGGAAATAATTTTGAATTTTATCAAGGAGCTCAATTGGGAAGCGACACCGGTCTTCGTGGTTATAGAGCAGAGCGTTTTACTGCAAGAACCGCAACTGTTGGAAGTGCTGATGTGAGGTATAGCTTCAAAAAATTCCGTACCGCACTAACACCCATCCAAATTGGTATCTTTGGAGGCTATGATATAGGACGCGTCTGGATGCCAGGAGAGACTTCAGAGGTGTGGCACAATTCCTATGGCGGTGGATTTTGGATAAATACTGCCGATTTATTAAGTGGTACGGTTAATCTTTTTACAGGAAAAGAAGGGGTTCAATTCACCTTTGCAGTAAAAGTTTCTATGTAGAAGAATTTTGAAGTTTAAATACCGAATTGGGTCTAAGATGAAAACTCAAGACGGAGGAATTATCTTCTATCTTTATGGTCAACATTTGCTTTGGTGTACCTGCTTCTATGCTCAAATATTAAATAAGTAAATTTTCTATGTTTGTTAAAAAATCACTGTTTTTATTATTTGTTTTTCTGATAATTTCTTCATGTGCCACTTTTTCGCCACAGTTCAGGAAAGTAGATAAGGAGCCAGTTTACCCATCAAACAAGAACATAGAGAAAACCTTTTATTTGGTAGGCGATGCAGGGCTATCTCCCATGGATGGCATGAGTGATGCCTTGGCCACTTTTAAAAATTATTTGAAGAATGAAAAAACTTCAGGGAATTATACCCTTTATCTAGGAGACAATATTTATCCTGCAGGTATGGATCCCGAAAATCATCCCCGTAGAAAATCTTCGGAAAACATGATTGATGCGCAGCATAAGGCTGTTAAAGATTATGATGGACCAGTTGTTTTTATTCCCGGAAATCACGAATGGTACAATGGGGGCGTTGCCGGAGTTAAACGTGAAGAAGACTATGTTCAATCGCTTTTTCCAGATCAGGATGCCTTTAGACCTAGTAATGGTTGCGCTCTTGAAAGCGTTGTGGTGAGCTCAAATATCCAACTGCTAATTTTGGATACCCAGTGGATATTGGAAGATTGGAACAGGCATCCCACCATCAATGAAAATTGTGATATCAAAACTCGGGAAAAATTCTTGATCAACTTAAAATTGGAGCTGGAGAAGAATCGTGATAAAACTGTAATAGTTGCCATGCACCATCCTATGTTTACAAATGGTAACCACGGTGGGTATTTTGCTTTGGAAAAACATTTATATCCCCTTCAACAGAAAATTCCCATGCCTATCTTGGCTTCATTGATCGTGCAGATAAGGTCTCAAGGAGGTGTTTCCGTACAGGATAGATATAATGAATTATATAATGAGTTTATGGTGGAATTGCAAGCGCTTGCGGTTCATAACAAGCGGTTGGTTTTTGTATCTGGCCATGATCATAATCTGCAATATATCGAGCGGGATGGTTTTACTCAAATTGTATCGGGTGCAGGTTCTAAGGAATCATATGCGGCCACGGGAGATGATGGGTTTTTCAGCACAGGGCAGCAAGGGTTTGCTGTTTTGGATGTTTTCGACGATGGTTCTTCTTGGGTGCGGTATTTTGTTTCGGGAAAAGATTTGGAACCTGAACTGATATTTCAAAAGGAGGTGATTCCAGCACCCAAAAATGTTGATGTTTCAGAATTTCCAGAAATGTTTCCACAAGAATATATAGTTCCTATTCATCAGCAGGACAGTATTAGGGAATCTCTATTTTTTCAAACCATTTGGGGGGCGAAATACAAAAATGCTTATTCCACACCTGTTACAGCTCCCGTGGCATCTTTTGATACGCTTTTTGGAGGTTTAAAGGTGGTTCGTGAGGACAGTGACAAAGATTACAATTCTCTCTTGCTTACCGATGGTGTTGGCACAAAATATAGAATGAGAGCTATGTCCAAAAATGCACTAAAGATTTCTCGTGAAATAGTATTTGAAGATGATACCAAAAAAGTTTCTAAAATTAAGAGTAATGAAATACCAAGCTTAAAGGATCAAGGTGTAAATTTCTATACAGCATCGCACCCGTATGCCGAAATGGCTGTTCCGAAATTGGCCGAAACCATAGGAGTTTTTCATACCGAACCTAAATTATTTTATGTTCCCAAGCAAATAGGTTTGGGCAACTTCAATTCCAAATTCGGCAATGATTTATATCTAATTTCTATAGAGCCTTCAGAAAAAAAAGAAGAGGATTATCTTTTTGAATATCCTGAAGATGTTGAAACCACTGATGATATTTTAATAAAAATGCGGAAATCCGGAAATGTATTTGTCGATGAAAAGACCTATATAAAATCGCGATTATTCGATATGTTGATTGGAGATTGGAACAGGAAACCTGATCATTGGCGATGGGCCACTTCCTACAATAGTGATAGGCAAAAAGTATTTGTCCCGATTCCTGCAAATAGGGATAATGCATTTTCCAGTTTTGAGGGAAATATTCTTGATCTCACCCGCTCACTTTTTAATGGTTCCAAACAAATACACATCTACGGAAAGGAACTCACAGACTTGGCATGGTTTAATAAAGAAGGATTGATTTTGGATAGGGCTTTGTTAAAGAATTCTGGAAGGAATCAATGGAGATTTACTGCTCAAAGCATTCAAGACAGTCTAAGCGATGAGGTGATCGATAATGCATTTCAAAATATTCCGCCAGAAGTGCGGGACGAATCATTAACAGATTTAAAACAGAGACTTAAAGATAGGCGTGATAATTTATTGAAAATCGCAGATGATTATTATAATTATCTGGCGGTTCAACAAACCATAGTAGGATCGGATTATGATGATCTTTTTGAAATTACTCGTCTTCCGAAAGGAATCACCAATGTGAGAAGTTTTACCACGATAAACGGCAAAAAATCAGACACTTTAATTGACCGCAATTTCTTACAAAAGGATACTAAGGAATTATGGATTTACGGTCTTGGTGGAAGTGATCGATTTATAGTAAATGGGAAAGGAGACAGCCCCATCTTTATCAGATTGATAGGCGGTAGAGGCAAGGACGTGTATGAAATAAATGAGGGTAGGAAGGTGAAGGTGTACGACTATGAAGAAAGAGGAGACACAATAGTGCAAAAGAATGGCGGAAACTTCCGCTTTACCAATGTTTATAATCTGAACACTTATGATTATAGAAAACAACTGGACCGGAACCAAAATCTCGTGTCGGCTATTGGATATAATCCTGATGATGGGTTTCGTGCGGCATTACAATTTGTATATCAAGTTGATAATTTTCAGCGGAATCCTTTTTCACAAAAGCATTTAATAAACGTTGCGTATTTTACCGATACCAGGGCCGTGGACGTTTCCTATAACGGAGAATTTGCAAACATCAGGAATGAGCTTAACCTAAGTTTTGGAGCTCGGTTTATAAGCCCCAATTACAAGATAAACTTCTTTGGATTTGGAAATGAAACCGAAAATTTCCAGGACACGGAGGGGTATGATTATAATAGGGTAGCGGTTCAAAATATCTCAGGAAATGTGGCTCTGCTTCGCAATAGTAGTTTTGGAAGTCTCTTTGAGGTTAGAGCTATTTTCGACACTTATAGGGTAAACAGTGCTCCTCTCGATTTTGTTTCGCAGGCTGAGGTTGTGCAACAAAATGTAACACATTATTTCGCAACTATGGAAGGGGTCTATAATTACAGAAGCTTTGACAATGCTCTCACCCCAACCAGAGGGATGATGTTCGATTTAAAAGTAGGCGTCACAAACGATCTTCGAGATACGGATCAGGTGTTTGGTTTTATAAGATCACGGATAGGTTTTTATAATTCCTTGGTAAAAAATAGAAAACTTGTACTTAAAACCAATTTTCAATATGACGTGAATTTAGGAAGTAGATACCAGTTTTATCAAGCGGCGACCTTGGGAGGAGACAATGGCTTGAGAGGATTCAGGGAACAGCGCTTTTCTGGAAAAGCTACCATAGTTGGAAGTGGTGATTTGCGGTACAGTTTACCACAATTTAAAATAGGATTGTTTCCCATACAAACGGGCATTTATGGAGGGGCAGACCTCGGTAGGGTGTGGATGAAAAATGAATCGAGTGAAAAATGGCACAATTCCTATGGTGGAGGAATTTGGGCAACAGGTGCGGGTGGTCTGAATGCCAATTTTAATCTATTCCATTCTAAAGAAGGTTCGCGATTTAGCTTTGGTTTAGGATTCGATTTTTAAGGTTATTACCTTAGAATGAATGAAAAAACTTTCTGGTATTCAAAAATGTAATCGTTATTAGATAAAAAAGACTGGAGAAGAATGAATTACTTTTCATCCTCCTCCAGCTTATTTATTTTCTTTAAAGTCTAAGTATAGCCTTTAAATCAGCTTATGCTTCTGGATGGTTATCAGTTGCTTTCATGGACCAAGCGTCCAGCATCCAGCTAATTTTTTCTATATGGCCAATGTATGCACCGATCATATCGATAGTTCCTTCATCTTCGGCCTTATCTGCAGTTTCAATAACTTTTCGCATTTGAGTTAGCAGCTTACCATGGTCTTCCAACAAATTCTTCACCATTTCCATGTCTTTGGTGTTTTCAGAAGCCTCCTTGATATTGCTTGTTTTCAAATACGCTGAAAAATTGCTCGTTGGCTGAAAGCGTAAAGTCAAAATACGTTCTGCTATTTCATCAATTTTCAATTTAGCATCATTATACATTTCTTCAAACTTATTGTGCAGGTCAAAAAAGTTGTGGCCAACTACGTTCCAATGGAAATTGCGAAGTTTTTGGTAATACACATGATAGTCTGCTAAGAGGACATTTAATTCTTTAGCCGTTGCAGTTGTTTTCTTTTTATCAAGATTTAAATAGCTCATATAAGTTTTGTTTTTTTGGTTTCACCCAAAGATAACCAACACCTTCTCCTATTACAATTAAATAGGAGGATTTAGCCTTTTTTTAACTTGACGCTGAATTCGCATTCTAATGAAGTGAATTTGAAAGTGATTTCAGAGATTGACTATAAATTATTTTATAACATTTCATTAAATATAATTTATTTTAGAACCTCTTATTTATAATCCATGACGATGAATTCCGACCTTCTATTTTTCTGATGTTCCTCTTCCGAACATTGAACGCCGTTACTACAACTATTTACCAATTCACTTTCTCCAAGCCCGGCGGAAATTAATCTCGACCTTTTTACACCATTTTTCACTAAATATTCAAGTGTAGATTTCGCCCTTCTTTCAGATAATAACTGGTTATAAGAATCGCCTCCTCGGCTATCGGTATGTGAGCGGATGGCCAATTTCATATCTGGATATTCGTTGAGCACCTCAAGTATTTTTGCAAGTTCCACTTCGGCATCAGGACGTATATTTGATTTATCGAAGTCGAAATGGATTATTGGAATGTTCAATAATTTAGCCAAATCAGTTCCTGGAGCGGGAGCAACTTTGTTCTTTTGCAGTTGGAAATCGATCCGTTGAGTTTCTAAATCTGCTTCAGAAACCTTTTCATCTGTATCATATTCTTCCTTTTGGGCTCTAATAGTATAGATATGGAATTTGTTGGTTTCGGTTTTATAATAACCTTTACTATCTGTTGAGAGAATGATGTAAATATTGCTTTCGGGATCGGTGAAGGTGATGGTCGCACCTTCTATTGGTTCACCAGTGTGTTTATCGGTAACGTATCCTTCTATTATAGCCAAATACGGATCTATAATTGGATCTATTTCTATAAAGCTGTAAATATTGTCATAGATAAATGCATTGCCTTCTTCAGATACAGTTCTGTTTGAGCTTATAAAACCTCTTCTTGTATTTATATCAATGCCAAATGCGAAATCGTCCGCATAGGTGTTGATGGGAGATCCAACGTTCATTAAATTCCCAAATCCATCATCTTCTATTTTGATATAGAAAATATCCATTCCTCCCAACCCAAAATGTCCATCGGAAGAGAAGTAGAGTTCATTGTTGGCAGAGATAAAAGGAAAAGTTTCCTTACCAGAGGTATTAATCTTTGGACCCAGATTTCTTGGGTTTCCAACACTTTCATCTTCATTTATAGTAACCACATAAAGATCAGATTCTCCAAAGCCTCCAGGGCGATCTGAGGAAAAATATAATTGTTTTTCATCTGGGCTTAAAACTGGATGAGCAGAAGAATACAAATCGCTATTAAAGTGAAGTTCTTCCGCTTCTTGCCATTTGTCGTCCTTCTTTTTGGACCTGTATATCTTTAAGTTCTGATCGTTTTTTCTGTTTTTATACGTAAGGTTACTTCTTGTGAAATACATGGTATTACCGTCCTTAGTGAAGATGGGAGAGGACTCATGATATTTGCTGCTCAACTTACCTTTAATCTTTTTTGGGCTGTCTATGGCTATATTTTCTTCGTCTAGCTCAATTTCATATAAGGAAAGGAAACTCAAGCCATCCCATGCACTTTTGTTATTTATGAAGGTTTGATTTTCCTCGGTAGAAGCATAAATTAACTTGTTGCCAATTTTTGTGTGGCCAAATGATATTTTGTCTTCGCTAAATACGGCATCCAAAGGTCTGATTTGATATCTACCTGAATTTTGCTCTACCAAAGCCAAGTAATCGATTGCTTTTTTAGAATCGGGATCGGTCCCTGTTTGAGCTACGTAGGTGTCGTAATAATCCTTTGCCTTATTGTCATTACCAACTGCTTTTAATGACTGGGAATAACGAAGCAAGAGCTGAGGTTCATCTGGGTTAGTGTTCATTTGGAACAACCGTTCGTACCACTTTACTGCTTCGTCATATTTGGCATTGAAGTAATAGCTATTGGCCAATTTGGTAAATAGCTCTTCAGATTCGAACCCTTTTTCGGCAATTTTTAGATAGATTTTTTGAGCATCTACATAATTCAAATGTTTGAAGCTTTCATTGGCCTGAATGAGTTTTCTTTCCTGAGCAGTTGCCGCAGAGAACAAACTCAATATGAATATAAAAAGGAGAGATATGGTAATTGTGTTTTTCATCTTTCGATTATTACGTTTTTAAAAGACCTTTATTAAAAGTTATTTGATAAAGGACATTTTTGCTTTTTCTTTAGAAGAATCGAGGATTCACTTTTGCTTTTAATCTAGTTCCCAATTCAAATCTTAAAAAGATTTCGTGAGATCCGCTATTGTATCGGCTCAATTCTGTGGTTTCATAATCATATGCATATCCTATAAGAATATGGTCATTTACCTGAAAACCAGCCATACCCGTCACTGCTGCATCCAATCTATAGGCCAATCCAAAACTTATTCTATCATAGAAAAGTGCGTTTGCGGAAAGATCAATTGCAAGTGGAGATCCAACCACTGCTTTGGCTAGAAATGCAGGTTTCAATTTTAAATATGAATTAAGCGTAAATACATATCCTCCAATAAGATATACATGTGTTTTTTCGGTAGCTGTAGAAACTTGAACATCGTCGTAATGTTCAGTTTCCAGGAAGTTGGGCGTTGATAACCCCAGATACCATTTATTGGTATAAAGGTAGAATCCAGCACCTACCGTAGGGGAGGCATAACTTTTTTGTGAAAGGTCATAATCATTGGGATCATAAATAAGAAGTTTATTAGGATCTAAGTCTAATAGGGAATATCCTCCTTTTATTCCGAATGCCAGCTTTAGATCTCTCCTAAAATTTATTGTATAGGAAAAGTCTGCCGTAATGATACTTTCTGAGGACGGTCCAATTTTATCGCTTGTAAAGCCAAGGCCCAACCCTATACCCTGAATACCGATTGGCGAGTGCATTCCAAAGTTTAGCGTTTCGGGTGCCCCATCAAGTCCTACCCATTGATTTCTGTAAAGAGCAATCATACTAAGGGATCCACGACTGCCCGAATACCCTGGGTTTATACTCATGGTGTTATACATATATTGGCTATACTGCGAATCCTGCTGAGCTTGCGTTTCTTGGACTGTTGCCAAGATCAGTCCGAAGAATAGGAAAACAATTAGCTTTGGTAGTTTAATATTCATGTTGAATGTTTTCTTGTTAATTTCCACTCAGGTATAAAAACCCTGCTTGTTTGTGACGATTGTTTTGAATTGGATTTCCATATTGGTAATCTAAAATGTAATAATAGGTTCCCGATGGAAGTTGTTTTTGACCCTCAACGGTAAGGCGTCCCGATGAAAACCCATCGAATACATCATCTCCAACTCCGTAGTTGTCACTTTCAAATACTTTCACGCCCCAACGGTTAAATATCATTACATGAAGATCTCTTACAGATCCGTCATTGGGAATATCAATAAAGAAAAAATCATTGATACCGTCCCCGTTTGGTGTAACACCTGTGTACACTGTTAAACCTCCAGGAGAAGTAGCATCTTCCTTTAATTTTCCAAAGGTAAAAACGCCATACCCGCTGACAGCTGTAGTCACGGTTTGGTTTTCAACTTCTACTGCACCTCCTTCGTTGACCCACATATTAGAAGGCTCGTCCCAGCGAACAATAGTGATGTTTTCTTCTTCAGCAGCTCTAATAAATAAATCTGGGGTTGTAACATCGCGCCACGAAAGAGTGATCAAAACATCCTCGGGTGTGGGGGTCATGTTTTCAATTGTCCAATATTCCCGATCATCTATTGTGTCAATCACACCCGCTCTGAGTTGGTGGGAATACAAGTCATTTGAATTTTTAAAATAAAATTTTCCTCGGAAATTTGATTGGGAATTGGAAGGGGAGGAGATGCCTCCAAAACGGTAATATCCACCATCTCCAATGGGGAATTTAAAATCTGTATTTCCAAGTTTGTTGACTGGACCATTTACATGGCTTCGGTCTGAAGTATTAATGTGGTTGGCGTGATCTCTAAATGTTATTTCTCCTCCAAAATTTCGGTTGTCCACAATTCCCTCATAAAAATCGGCTACTCCATTTATGTCCACAAGCCCAGTTAGCAGAAAAGGAACAGCAGCACTTCTATTATTGAAATACGCATTCTGAAAAAAGCTCATATTAGTTCCGCTCAAAATTTGGTCTGCCGCTCCTTTGAATCGAGTGGTTCCTGTTTCCTGATAAAAATCTACTATTCCGTCGTTATTAAAATGACTATATATAAAAGCCTCACCATCATTATAAAGTGTCCCAGATTCTAGATTGTCGAGTGTTTCCACAGTCGAGAATTTAGTGCCTTCCGAGATAAAGAGCATGCCTTCATTGGTGGTCTGTGCCATCAAGTTGGAAGTGGTGAGCAGTAAAGCGCTAAGAGGTATTAGAAATTTTTTCATCATTAATTACGTTTTACTTTTTGATAGATATTAGGGTTTGTAATTAATAAACTACGGCCCTTAAGTGCCACAAAAGTATGATTGGGTTTAGTGGGCTCATACATGGGATCGCTAGGATCTAGGGGAGTGGGGTCTATTGATGTTTCTGGATCTAAATCTTCATTCAGAACATTTTTTCCCTTGACCATTGCCAAGTTGTAGACTCCTTTTTGGACAATATCTGCTTGAGTGATCGTATATGTTAAAAGATATACCCATTCTTCAGTTTTATTTAAAACACCGTCGTTATTGTCATCTCCCGTATATGCTGAAGAAATTAGTCCGCCCAACATGGGGTCTGTTAGTTCAAGATCATATATATCGAGATCGCCAGCGTTTTTTACGGTAAGGGTATAGGATATAGTTTCTCCTGGTTGAGATGCGTTGTCGCCGTTTTCATCATTAAACACTCCCTCTTTTTCTAAGGTATATGTTTCGCAAGGAACAATATTTTGACCGCTACCATAACCATCCATTAATGTAGCACCTATAACATTTTGGGTTACAATAATGGTATTTGGTTCATTCTCATTCCACACAATGGCATTAAAACTATTTCCTTCAAACAGTTCCAGAGGTTCTAGTGAGTAAGTAGGGGAGGAAGAAGAAACTTTACTTCCATATATGGATATTGCACCTAATGATGAGATTTCTACACGAACAATGGGTTTGTTCGTTTCGCCTCTTAACTTCCAAATATCTTGAATTACTCCATTCTCCCAAATAGTTCCATCCGCAAAACGAATGTTTTGTGTAAGTCCTCCAGATTTCTGAAACTGAATCTCTTGGGTAGTTATTAAAATACCATTTATGTTCATATTAAAGGAATTGTCTAATTCGTATATATCAAACACAAATCCTGCATTAGTTCCCGGTTGTGTCAGGGATTGTGTAATTGTAGTTTGAGTAGAAGTAGGATAGGACCAGGTAAATGATTCTCCTTGGACAAATTCATAACATAATCCTAGAATGTCAAATTGAGCTGTTACAGTTTTTATATTGTTACAATCTTCAAGAATTCCATTATTGTCGCATTCATAAAAGGGATCAGTTGGTGGTATTGCAGGATCTGGGTTGGTGGCATCCGGATCTGTTACATCATTGGGCCGCATTATAGTTGCTGTGAAATCATGTTGTCCAGGAATGATGGTCGTACCTACGTCCAAAGTGATAGTGTAATAGATTACACATCCATCGGGTAGATCCAGCAATGAAGAATACGTTCTAGTGCTTGGATTGTATGTTAAAGTTGCGTTTTCACTTCCGCACCCATTACCATTAAAAGATATGGACTTAGGATCAAAACCTTCGGGAATGATAAAACTAAAGGGAGCAGCTTCTACATCACTGGGGCCATTGTTAACCGCTTTAATATAATAGGTTACTTCATCGCCAACGGTAAGATATGATTTGCTTGGGGTTACGGAAGGGATTTCTAAATCTGCTTCTTTTACATTAATTTCGAAATCGGCAAAAATAGCATCTCCTTCAATAAAGGTCCATGTATCCATTCCTTGTTCATCCCCAAACGTACCTATTGTTCTATTGGAGCCTAAGCCCCAAATATGACCATTAGTGTTGCTGGATGTTCCGTTGGGAAACACATTATGGCTTGCATTTCTGGGGTTTGTCATGGAACCAAAAGTACCCGTGTTGATTGTACGAATATCACTATCATTCCAGAAAACCTTATCGGACCTTACCGAATTTAAATCTTGGGAGAGCAATTCCAAAATAATACCATTATGGTTGAGTTCCATATCGATATACGGAAAATGGACTTCGGCACCTCTAAGCTTCAGTTCAATTTCTACCTCGGCGGTTCCGCTTGGGAGGGAAACCCCATTTCCATCTTTACCATCCCACCATATTACGTTATTTCCAACCACGCTACTTCCGGTTACAAGTCTTTCCGGAAAATTGAGGTTACTGTTGGCCTTGGGCTTTATAGTAATATAGTAATCTCCTCCACTTTCATTGAAAAATTTTACATAAGCGCCCTTGTTTCCTAACTGGTTTGGACTTCCTTCCACACCTTCAATTGTTATTACGTCTACATTTAAATTTTTCTCTTCTATTCTTAACCATGTGTTTCCTCCCGGTACGGCACCAATAGAGGTTTCAGGCATATTGAAATCTGGGAAATTATAGAAAATCTTTTGACTTACGGCTGCTCCGCTATCTTCGGATCTGGGATCATGATAACGATCTCTTACATGCTGCTCATTAGGAGCATCAATACTTTTGTATAATGGCACATCTGGAATTCCAGGAGCATGAAATCCACGATTATTAACCATAAACGTAAAAGAGATTCCTTGGTTACCATTGTTGTCAACGTTATAAACATATCCATCTCTGGTAAGCACCTTGAAATTACCGTAAAAACCACTGTTTGGTCGAAAATTATTATTGTCGCTACCGCTCGAACCTCCATAGGAAGGATTATCCATATTTACAACGGTGGTATAAACTCTTCCTTCTTTCCAGCTCCAAGTACTACCTGATTGTTTGGCTACAGAGATATCCCAAGCAGCCAAGTAATTTGAATTATTCGGCTGCGACCAATTTGCGTTAGCAGCAACATAACCTATTCTATTATCCCCTATTTCACTCCCAGAAGTACTGATAAACTCAACTTTATAAATTCCAGTTTGTGTGACTTGGTGATAAATTGGATTATAACGATTACCTCCCGTTTGACCAGGTAAAAGGGGACCAGCTAATTCTCCGGTACGATTAGGAATATTGCCAGTTCCATTAGGAAAGCTTAAGGTAATCTGTGCACTGTTTGGGCCATAAAGCCGTATTCTATTGTTTGTTCCTGTTTGTGCAGAGGATGCTAATGCAATCCGTTCGCCGGCTTCGGCAAAAACGTAATGAGTTGCTAAATTTGGAAATGGAAATGCTGCACTTGATGCGGTGGAAGCTCGTAAATAAGCTCTTCCTCCTTGTACTCCTTGCGGATATAAATCCTTAGAGCCTTCTGCAAATACAGGATTGATTCCGGATAAAAAAATGAATACCACAAGTACCCAGGACCAATGATGGAATTTTATACGTTGTTTCTTAGTTATCATAATTGATGTATTCAACATTACATTTTGAATTAAAACCACAGGCATAAGAGAAACTCCGAGCCTGTGGCAATTCAATGTTTATTAATCTTTTACCACAAATACTATTGTCATATAAGATGATTCCGTAGCGTTACCTATTATGTCATAGGTTAAGACTCCGTTTGCATTGATACTCAAGTTTGCAAATACATCTGTGTCATAATACGTGATATAGTAATATAAATCTCCAGCTGCTGGTACATTAGGTATAGCATTAGGCGCTCCAGAACTACCAACTAGAGTAGGGTTGGAGGTACCAGTAAACTGGCCTAAGTACTCGTTGTGTAAGTTTCTGGTGAAAGATCCATTTACAGATGTGTCAAAAATGATTGCTGGCATATAAAAGAATTTAGGCATTGCTGATTTTACTTGTCTCAATGTGCCATCAGCTTCTGCAACAACCAGGTTATCTTCAACTGCTCCTGGTTGTAGACCTGCTATAGCCAATGTATTTGTAGCATCGGTGGTGATGGTGGTAGGTTCAATTAATGTTCCTCCTAATTTAATATCCAGGCCATCTTTATTTAAACCGTTTTTAGCTTCTACAATTTCGCCTACTTCAGATTGGTCAACCCATATAGGATTTCCGTTCACATCAGTGGTAAGCACTTGGTTTGGAGCTGCATTTTCAATATCCTCCGGCTTTATTGTACCATTTTTGATTTGCTCGGTCGTAATAGATTCTGCTTTCACTCTCAAACTTGTTTCAACTAAAGTTGCTCCAATTCCGCCAGTTACGATTTCAATAGTTGCATCTACATCATCTGCAGCGGTAAGATCTTTTGGATCAACACCACCGGAATTAATCAAGTTCATGATCTCAGTATAGATGTCGCCGTGGTTTTGGATGTTGGTAACTACATCTCCAATAACATCAACAGTAATGGTATCGCCATTGGCATTTGTGAAAACGTAAGTTCCATCTCCATTGTTCACCATGGTAGTGGTGTTGGCATCAAAGATTACGGTCTGTCCGTCAACGGTAGTGTGGGTAAATGTTCCATCGCCGTTGTCCACGAAAATGTCAGAATTGCTTCCGATCAAGTTCATGATCTCAGTATAGATGTCTCCCTGGTTCTGGATGTTGGTAACTACATCTCCGATCACGTCAACAGTAATGGTATCGCCATTGGCGTTTGTGAAAACGTAGGTTCCATCGCCGTTGTTCACCATGGTAGTGGTGTTGGCATCGAAGATTACGGTCTGTCCGTCAACGGTAGTGTGGGTAAATGTTCCGTCGCCGTTGTCAACGAAAATATCTGAGTTACTTCCGATCAAATTCATGATCTCATTATAGATATCACCTTGGTTCTGGATGTTGGTAACCACATCGCCGATCACGTCAACAGTGATTGTGTCGCCGTTCGCATTTGTGAAAACATAGGTTCCGTCGCCATTGTTCAACATGGTAGTAGTGTTGGCATCGAAGATTACGGTCTGTCCGTCAACGGTAGTGTGGGTAAATGTTCCATCGCCGTTGTCCACGAAAATGTCAGAATTGCTTCCGATAAGGTTCATGATCTCATTATAGATATCTCCCTGGTTCTGGATGTTCGTAACCACATCGCCGATTACGTCAACAGTGATTGTGTCGCCGTTAGCATTAGTAAAGATGTAAGTTCCATCGCCGTTGTTCACCATGGTAGTGGTGTTGGCATCGAAGATTACGGTCTGTCCGTCAACGGTAGTGTGGGTAAATGTTCCATCACCGTTGTCCACGAAAATATCTGAGTTACTTCCGATCAAGTTCATGATCTCAGTATAGATATCGCCCTGGTTCTGGATATTGGTAACCACATCGCCAATGACGTCAACAGTAATGGTATCGCCGTTGGCATTTGTGAAAACGTAGGTTCCATCGCCATTGTTCACCATGGTAGTGGTGTTGGCATCGAAGATTACGGTCTGTCCGTCAACAGTAGTGTGGGTAAATGTTCCATCGCCGTTGTCAACGAAAATATCAGAATTGCTTCCGATCAAGTTCATGATCTCATTATAGATGTCACCTTGGTTCTGGATGTTTGTAACTACATCGCCGATCACGTCAACAGTGATCGTATCGCCGTTTGCGTTTGTGAAAACATAGGTTCCATCTCCATTGTTCACCATGGTAGTGGTGTTGGCATCGAAGATTACTGTTTGTCCGTCAACGGTAGTGTGGGTAAATGTTCCATCACCGTTGTCAACAAAGATGTCCGATCCAGCAGTGATCAAATTCATGATCTCATTATAGATATCACCGTGGTTCTGGATGTTGGTAACTACATCTCCGATCACGTCAACAGTAATGGTATCGCCATTAGCGTTTGTGAAAACGTAGGTTCCATCGCCGTTGTTCACCATGGTAGTGGTGTTGGCATCGAAGAATACTGTTTGTCCGTCAACAGTGGTATGGGTAAATGTTCCATCGCCGTTGTCAACGAAAATATCAGAATTTGAACCAATAAGATTTATGATCTCATTATAGATATCGCCCTGGTTCTGGATGTTGGTAACCACATCACCAATTACATCAACAGTAATTGTATCGCCATTGGCATTTGTGAAAACATAGGTTCCATCGCCATTGTTCACCATGGTAGTGGTGTTGGCATCAAAGATTACTGTCTGTCCGTCAACGGTAGTGTGGGTAAATGTTCCATCGCCGTTGTCAACAAAGATGTCCGATCCAGCAGTGATCAAGTTCATGATCTCAGTATAGATATCGCCCTGGTTCTGGATGTTGGTAACTACATCGCCAATTACATCAACTGTGATCGTATCGCCATTGGCATTTGTGAAAACATAGGTTCCATCGCCGTTGTTCACCATGGTAGTGGTGTTGGCGTCAAAGATTACGGTCTGTCCGTCAACGGTAGTATGTGTAAATGTTCCATCGCCATTGTCCACGAAAATATCTGAGTTACTTCCGATCAAGTTCATGATCTCATTATAGATATCACCTTGGTTCTGGATGTTTGTAACTACATCACCGATCACGTCAACAGTGATTGTGTCACCGTTTGCATTAGTAAAGATGTAAGTTCCATCGCCGTTGTTCACCATGGTAGTGGTGTTGGCATCAAAGATTACGGTCTGTCCGTCAACAGTGGTATGGGTAAAAGTTCCATCACCGTTGTCAACGAAGATGTCAGAATTGCTTCCGATCAAGTTCATGATCTCAGTATAGATATCACCTTGGTTCTGGATGTTGGTAACTACATCACCGATCACGTCAACAGTGATTGTGTCGCCGTTTGCATTAGTAAAGATGTAAGTTCCATCTCCATTGTTCACCATGGTAGTGGTGTTGGCATCAAAGATTACGGTCTGTCCGTCAACGGTAGTATGGGTAAATGTTCCATCGCCGTTGTCAACGAAAATATCAGAATTTGAACCAATAAGATTTATGATCTCATTATAGATATCGCCCTGGTTCTGGATGTTGGTAACTACATCACCGATCACGTCAACAGTGATTGTGTCGCCGTTTGCATTAGTAAAGATGTAAGTTCCATCTCCATTGTTCACCATGGTAGTGGTGTTGGCATCGAAGATTACGGTCTGTCCGTCAACAGTAGTATGGGTAAATGTTCCATCGCCGTTGTCAACGAAGATGTCAGAATTGCTTCCGATCAAGTTCATGATCTCATTATAGATATCACCCTGGTTCTGAATGTTTGTAACCACATCGCCGATCACGTCAACTGTAATGGTATCGCCATTGGCGTTTGTGAAAACATAGGTTCCATCGCCATTGTTCACCATGGTGGTGGTGTTGGCATCGAAGATTACGGTCTGTCCGTCAACGGTAGTGTGGGTAAATGTTCCATCGCCGTTGTCCACGAAAATATCAGAATTGCTTCCGATCAGGTTCATGATCTCAGTATAGATATCTCCCTGGTTCTGGATGTTTGTAACTACATCACCAATTACATCAACAGTGATCGTATCACCGTTAGCATTAGTAAAGATGTATGTTCCATCGCCATTGTTCACCATGGTAGTGGTGTTGGCGTCAAAAATTACGGTCTGTCCGTCAACAGTGGTATGGGTAAAAGTTCCATCACCGTTGTCAACGAAGATGTCAGAACTTGAACCGATCAAATTCATGATCTCAGTATAGATATCACCCTGGTTCTGGATGTTGGTAACCACATCGCCGATCACATCAACAGTGATTGTGTCGCCGTTAGCATTAGTAAAGATGTATGTTCCATCTCCATTGTTCACCATGGTAGTGGTGTTGGCATCGAAGATTACGGTCTGTCCGTCAACGGTAGTGTGGGTAAATGTTCCATCGCCGTTGTCAACGAAAATGTCAGAATTTGAACCAATAAGGTTTATGATCTCAGTATAGATATCACCCTGGTTCTGGATGTTGGTAACTACATCTCCAATTACATCAACAGTGATCGTATCGCCGTTAGCATTAGTAAAGATGTAAGTTCCATCTCCATTGTTCACCATGGTAGTGGTGTTGGCATCAAAGATTACGGTCTGTCCGTCAACGGTAGTATGGGTAAATGTTCCATCGCCGTTCTCAACGAAAATATCAGAATTTGAACCAATAAGATTTATGATCTCATTATAGATATCGCCCTGGTTCTGGATGTTGGTAACTACATCACCAATTACATCAACTGTGATTGTATCTCCATTTGCGTTTGTGAAAACATACGTTCCATCGCCATTGTTCACCATGGTAGTGGTGTTGGCATCGAAGATTACGGTCTGTCCGTCAACGGTAGTGTGGGTAAATGTTCCATCACCGTTGTCAACGAAAATATCTGAGTTACTTCCGATCAAGTTCATGATCTCAGTATAGATATCACCCTGGTTCTGGATGTTTGTAACTACATCACCAATTACATCAACTGTGATTGTATCTCCGTTAGCGTTTGTGAAGACGTAGGTTCCATCGCCGTTGTTCACCATGGTAGTGGTGTTGGCATCGAAGATTACGGTCTGTCCGTCAACGGTAGTATGGGTAAATGTTCCATCGCCGTTGTCAACGAAAATGTCAGAATTGCTTCCGATCAAGTTCATGATCTCATTATAGATATCTCCCTGGTTCTGGATGTTTGTAACCACATCGCCGATCACGTCAACAGTTATGGTATCGCCGTTTGCGTTTGTGAAAACATAGGTTCCATCGCCGTTGTTAACCATGGTAGTGGTATTGGCATCGAAGGTCACAACAGTTCCATCAACAGTAGTGTGTGTAAATGTTCCGTCGCCGTTGTCCGCGAAAATATCAGAGTTACTTCCGATCAAGTTCATTATCTCATTATAGATATCGCCTTGGTTCTGGATGTTGGTAACCACATCACCGATCACATCAACAGTGATCGTATCTCCGTTTGCGTTTGTGAAAACATAGGTTCCATCGCCGTTGTTCACCATGGTAGTGGTGTTGGCATCGAAGGTCACAACAGTTCCATCAACAGTAGTGTGTGTAAATGTTCCATCACCGTTGTCAACGAAAATATCTGAGTTACTTCCGATCAAGTTCATGATCTCAGTATAGATATCGCCCTGGTTCTGGATGTTGGTAACTACATCTCCAATGACGTCAACAGTAATGGTATCTCCGTTTGCATTTGTGAAAACATAGGTTCCGGCGCCGTTGTTCACCATGGTAGTGGTGTTGGCATCAAAGATTACTGTTTGTCCGTCAACAGTAGTATGGGTAAATGTTCCATCGCCGTTGTCCGCGAAAATATCAGAATTTGAACCAATAAGGTTTATGATCTCATTATAAATATCTCCCTGGTTCTGGATGTTGATAACCACATCGCCGATCACGTCAACAGTAATGGTATCGCCGTTCGCATTAGTAAAGATGTAAGTTCCGTCGCCGTTGTTCACCATGGTAGTGGTGTTGGCATCAAAGATTACGGTCTGTCCGTCAACGGTAGTGTGGGTAAATGTTCCATCGCCGTTGTCAACGAAGATATCTGAGTTACTTCCGATCAAGTTCATGATCTCAGTATAGATATCACCTTGGTTCTGGATGTTGGTAACTACATCGCCGATCACGTCAACAGTGATGGTATCGCCGTTAGCGTTTGTGAAAACATAGGTTCCGTCGCCGTTGTTCACCATGGTAGTGGTGTTGGCATCAAAGATTACGGTCTGTCCATCAACAGTGGTATGGGTAAATGTTCCATCACCGTTGTCAACGAAAATATCAGAATTGCTTCCGATCAGGTTCATGATCTCATTATAGATATCTCCCTGGTTCTGGATATTGGTAACTACATCGCCGATCACATCAACAGTGATTGTGTCGCCGTTGGCATTTGTGAAAACGTAGGTTCCGTCGCCGTTGTTCACCATGGTAGTGGTGTTGGCATCAAAGATTACGGTCTGTCCGTCAACAGTGGTATGGGTAAATGTTCCATCGCCGTTGTCCACGAAAATATCTGAGTTACTTCCGATCAAATTCATGATCTCATTATAGATATCTCCCTGGTTCTGGATGTTGGTAACTACATCACCGATCACGTCAACAGTGATGGTATCGCCATTTGCGTTTGTGAAAACGTAGGTTCCATCGCCGTTGTTAACCATGGTAGTGGTGTTGGCATCAAAGATTACGGTCTGTCCGTCAACAGTGGTATGGGTAAATGTTCCATCGCCGTTGTCCGCGAAAATATCAGAATTTGAACCAATAAGGTTTATTATCTCATTATAGATATCTCCCTGGTTCTGGATGTTGGTAACCACATCTCCAATTACGTCAACAGTTATGGTGTCGCCGTTAGCATTAGTAAATATGTAAGTTCCATCGCCATTGTTCACCATGGTAGTGGTGTTGGCGTCAAAGATTACGGTCTGACCGTCAACAGTGGTATGGGTAAATCTTCCATCGCCATTGTCAACGAAAATATCAGAATTGCTTCCGATCAGGTTCATGATCTCATTATAGATATCTCCCTGGTTCTGGATATTGGTAACTACATCGCCGATCACATCAACAGTGATTGTGTCGCCGTTGGCATTTGTGAAAACGTAGGTTCCGTCGCCATTGTTCACCATGGTAGTGGTGTTGGCATCAAAGATTACAGTCTGTCCGTCAACGGTAGTGTGGGTAAATGTTCCATCGCCGTTGTCAACGAAAATGTCAGAATTTGAACCAATAAGGTTCATGATCTCAGTATAGATATCTCCCTGGTTCTGGATGTTGGTAACTACATCTCCAATTACATCAACAGTGATCGTATCGCCGTTAGCATTAGTAAAGATGTAGGTTCCATCGCCATTGTTCACCATGGTAGTGGTGTTGGCATCAAAGATTACGGTCTGACCGTCAACGGTAGTGTGGGTAAATGTTCCATCGCCGTTGTCAACGAAAATGTCAGAATTGCTTCCGATCAGGTTCATGATCTCAGTATAGATATCTCCCTGGTTCTGGATGTTGGTAACCACATCACCAATTACATCAACAGTGATTGTATCGCCGTTTGCATTAGTAAAGATGTAAGTTCCATCTCCGTTGTTCACCATGGTAGTGGTGTTGGCATCAAAGATTACGGTCTGTCCGTCAACGGTAGTATGGGTAAATGTTCCATCACCGTTGTCAACAAATATGTCCGATCCAGCAGTGATCAAATTCATGATCTCAGTATAGATATCACCTTGGTTCTGGATGTTGGTAACCACATCTCCGATCACGTCGACCGTAATGGTATCGCCGTTAGCGTTTGTGAAAACGTAGGTTCCGTCCCCATTGTTCACCATGGTAGTGGTGTTGGCATCAAAGATTACGGTCTGTCCGTCAACAGTGGTATGGGTAAATGTTCCATCACCGTTGTCAACAAATATGTCCGATCCAGCAGTGATCAAGTTCATGATCTCAGTATAGATATCGCCCTGGTTCTGGATGTTGGTAACCACATCTCCAATAACATCAACAGTAATGGTATCGCCGTTTGCGTTTGTGAATACGTAGGTTCCATCGCCATTGTTCACCATGGTAGTGGTGTTGGCATCAAAGATTACGGTCTGTCCGTCAACGGTAGTATGGGTAAATGTTCCATCGCCGTTGTCAAGGAAAATGTCTGAGTTACTTCCGATCAAGTTCATGATCTCAGTATAGATATCACCGTGGTTCTGGATGTTTGTAACCACATCGCCGATCACGTCAACAATTACCGTGTCTCCTGTTTCGTTTGTAAATGTGTAAGTGCCATCACCATTATTTACAATTGTAGTTACTGTTTCGTAGTTTCTAATAATAGTTTCAAGATCAATAGAAGTAATTACGCCATCCTCATCTGTATATTCCAATGTTTTCCCATCAGTATTTAGGGCAAGGTATGTTAGGGTTTCATAGTTGGATAAGTCGATAACGGTAGTGTTTCCATCCTCATCCGTGTAACTAAAACTTCCGTCGCCATTATCAATGATGGTGGTTAAAGTTTCAAAGTTTTGGATCACTGTTTCTAGATCAATAGAAGTAATGGCTCCATCCTCATCGGTGTACTCCAATGTATGGCCATCGGCGTTAAGACCCAAGTAGGTGAGGGTTTCCGGAATATTGATTATCTGGACATCTCCGTTTTCATCTATATAAGTAAATTGATTGTTGGTAATATCCCAGAAAACAATATAATCTGGCAAATTGGCTTCAGTCAGCAATCGATGCCAACTGTTTTCAAACCAATAATAATATCCTGGGGTGAGCGTGGCATTGGTACTTGTGTTAAATACCAATAAACTTTCAAGGTTCCCAGCCGTTATTGTAGTTCTGTCAGTCTTACCCGTAAGTGAAATTTGGGGTATAATAATACCTCTGTTAGATGATATTATTTCCAATTGGGTAGACGGATTTGGCAAATCTGTGCCAATTCCAACCTGTGCAAATAGGGCATTGCCGGTAATGAAGATAAGTAAGAGTAATAGTTTTCTCATGAATTAAGATTATTGTGATGGATATAGAGATTTCAATCTTGAGTAGGAACAAATCAAAATGTCACATTGATACCTTTTAAATATTTCAAAAGCTAATGGGATAATAAAATTCGTTCCTTAACAATTATTTGACAAAAGTAGAATGCAATAAGTCCTTTTAACGGATGTTGCGGACCTTTTGTGTCTGTTTTCTATAATTCAGACAGCACAAAAAGCATTGTGGATCAAGTAATTATGGAATCTTTGAGAAAAGGCGAAGTGGACAGTCTATTTTTGTTTAAAAAAGGTGTCTGAGGCGACTTAAAAATTAAATTAAGAAGATATTAAGGAATTAAATCAGAAAAGGGGGAAGAGATGTAACCCGAAATTAATTTATGCGGAATGGTTTAAGCTTCCAATAAATTCGGATGGAGAAAGATCGGTAACTCTTTTAAAGTTGGCAGAAAAATTACTGTGTGAGGAAAATCCAGAAACTTCGGCGAGATAACTTATTTTGTAGTTCAAAAAATCAGGATCTGATTTTAATTTTGAAATAATATATTCGATTCGAAGATCGTTGATATAAGTATTGAAATCTTTGTTTTTTTCCTTTTTGAGTATATAGTTTAAGTATTTGGAATTTGTGTTGAGATAACCCGATAAAACAGAAAAGGACATATTGTTGTCTAGATAATTCCCTGAAGCTTCAAATTCATTTAATTTCTTCACAAGCATATCATTCGTACGGTCTGAAATAAGAACACCATTAGGAAGATTTCTTTCTTGGATTTCATCTTCTTCGATGGAATTTGAAATATTTCTTTTTCGTATATAATATAAGGTGAACAAGATTCCAAGTCCTATAACTGTACCTATAATAATAAGAGGAATGTAAGTGTCCGACTTTTCCACGGGAACCTCCTTAGTTAGACGGTTGACTTCACTGTTGATACTCTGCTTTTTTTTGAATTTGTTTTCTTTTGAAATTTCCCTGAATTTGGAGGCAAATATTGTAGAGCTGTCAAGTTCATTTCTTTTGTCATAATATTTAGCCATACTTTCATATAACAATTCTTTTAGTGCTCCGTGCTCCGATTCTTCCGCTATCTGGAAAGCCTTTTTTAAATAGCTTCCTGCACTGTCCAATTGATTTTTTTGCAAGAAGGTTTCCCCAAACCCTTGGTAGATTTTTGATGCCCAGATACTGTTTCCAGATCCGGCATCGTTAATAAAAGAATTTGCCGAAGAGAAATGTTGGAAAGCTAGATCCTCATTTCCTAAAGCTAAATTCGATCTTCCCAATAATTCTTCGGCATTTGCCAATTGAAAACTTCTTAATCGTGGATCTTCTTCTTTTTGATATCCCAAAAGGGCCAAGTTCATATAGTCTATAGCCTTTTTATAATCATGTTCATCCATGGCATAATCAGCAAGTTCATGATTGGCCATTGCTTGATATTTAGTGACCTGCTCCCGATTTTCTATTTTTGAACTTATGGCAAGACCTTTTTGGATATACTCTTTTCCTTTATCAGAGAATCCAAGTATTCTATATTGTGTGGACATGAAGCCATATATGCGCGCTTGGAAAGAATAATGGTTCGTCTTTTTGGCTATTTCAAGAGCTTGCATTGCGTAATCGATGCTTTCCATTCGCTGTTCCTTCTTCTCATATATAGTAGCAGTCAACATAATTGACTTCATCCTCTGGGTATCATCTATCGAATAGGTATAAAGGGAATCAGAAAGGTGTAAAGCTTTTAAAGGGTCTGAAGCCAAAATGTTGACTGTTATTTCATAATAAATACTGTCAAAGGATGTCTGGTTATTCTTGGTTTGAGAATTAGCCTGAAAATAGATGACAGAGAGAATAAATAAAAAAAATTTTTTCATTAGGACATAGCTTCATGAGAGGAGGTGCAAGATAGTAATTTTAGCAAACTTTAACATTGAGTTGTTAATAATATGTGCTTAACTGATTTGAAAGATCAAAGTATCTCAAAGTTATTTGCTTTAAACCTTTAATTTGTATTTTAAACGATGTATGAATTGCTCAATACTTAAATAATTCAATATTGGGAACAAAGTACTTATTCGTTATAAGGACATCCTTAGTTATGACGTTGAAAAATATCGAAAACATTGCTTTTATTTATTACCTATATATAGGAGTAGGAGAAACTTTTCAATAAAGGATTTTTCCTATTCACAAAATTTTATAAAGCCTTCGTTAAAATAAGTAATGAAAAAAGCTAAGTCATACTTTTTAATGGGTTTGATTACTATAGGATTTTTGTTGAATTCTAGAGTGTACTCCAATACTCTTTATGACCAATATAAAGGGAATTGATATTCAAGATATAAACCTGATTTCGTGTATACACATTTTTTTAATAAGCTTTATTTATCCCCTCAATTCCCATTTTGGCTTTGAATAGCATAAGAAGTCTTGAGTCTGTTAAAACTTCAAACTTAAAGTTGATAGAAGGGTGTTAATCTTTGTGAATTTGAAATAAATGCTTACTTTCACGGCTGTGTTAAATTTATCATAAACCTTCGGAAGCTGCAACCGGTTGATTATAAGTAAGAATTGTTTTTACTTTTTAATGAAATCCACGTTTCTGCCAAGAGGATAATTGTTTTTCGAGATTTTAACAACTTAATCTATTAACTAAATTCACTTTTCTATGAAAAAAATTACCTTATTAATCTTATTCGGATTTCTGTGGTCTTGGGTGAGTGTAGCCCAAGTTCCCATTGGGTCTCAAGACGGCAATACCTCGAATATGCCAATTAGTAGCTGTTTAAGTTATTCTTATACTCAGCAAATTGTATATCAAGATGAAATAAATGCCGTCCCAGGGGATATTACTTCTATTTCATTTTATTTTGATAATACTACCGCCTCCAATGTTAATAGTTCAGATTGGACGATTTATTTGGGGAATACTACAAAAACTAGGTTCGCCTCAAATAATGACTGGGTTGATTATTCTCAACTTACACAGGTTTTTAGCGGAACAGTAACCTATCCTGCTCAAGGAAACTTTATGCTTATTACCTTTGATACTCCATACCCATATACCAATGTTGATAACTTGGTTATTGCAGTAGATGAGAACAAAGCTGGCTCTGATTGTACCAATTATTTTGGTAAAACAGCTAACCTTGGCAATCCACGAAGTCTGTACTTCGGTAGTGATACCGTAAATCCTGATCCCGCAGCTCCACCAGTAGGAACAGGTAGAGCAACTTATATCAACAATATGATTTTGGGCGGAATCCAAGAATCATGTCCCGCGCCGTCTGATTTAGCAATAAATGCTGTATCTGATACTACTGCGGATGTTAGTTGGACCGAAAACGGAACAGCTACAGAATGGGAAGTGCTTTACGGACCAGCAGGGTTTAATCCATCAACTGGCGGAACAGTTATAATGGACACTGACGGCACTCCAGGAGTAACAATTACTGGACTTACTTCAAACACAAACTACGAATTTTACGTAAAAGCAGTTTGTGGTGTAGATGACAATAGTGCAAGAATTGGCCCAATGGCCTTTAGAACTACTTGTGGGGTAGCTTCATTACCTTATATGTTAGATTTCGAAGATGTTGTAGTCCCTGCCTTACCACTTTGTACTATAACCGAGAATCTTGGTCAAGGTAATAATTGGAAAACTGCAACTTCCACAACTCGTGGATTCAGTGGTAAAGTTTTGAAATATGACTATAACTGGGATCACGCTGCAAATACTTGGTTCTATACTCAAGGTGTTGCATTGGAAGTGGGAGAAACATATCAAATATCATATAAATATGGTTCAGGATCTTCTTCATATGTTGAAAAAATGAAAGTTGCATATGGAACAGTTCCGATGGCTACTTCAATGACCAATATATTGGCAGATCATACCAATATTAATCATGAGGCCCTTGAAGTAACACACACCTTTACTGTTGCTTCAAATGGAACTTATTACTTTGGCTTCAATGCATATTCTGCTGCAAACCAATTGAGCTTGATGGTTGATAATATTCAAGTTTTCGTTGCACCAACATGTATTGCGCCTTCAGACTTATCTGTGGATGCAGTGGGTTCAGATACTGCCGATATTAGCTGGACAGAAGAAGGAACAGCAACAGAATGGGAAGTATTGTACGGACCAACAGGATTCAATCCGGAAACCCAAGGAACGGTAGCAGCAGTAACAGGGACTCCAGAAACAACCTTAACTGGTCTGAATTCAAATACTATTTACGATTTCTACGTAACGGCTATTTGTACTGATGATGACCACAGTTTTAGAATAGGACCAGAGACGTTCAGAACTTCGTGTGTGCCAGAGGGTATTCCTTTTATTGAAGGGTTTGAAACAGGATATATAGCTGGTGAAGAATTAGCTGGCTGTTGGTCACAAACTTCAATTAATGGTACCCAAAAATGGGAGGTTAACCAACAAACCGGTAACAACCGTACACCACGTTCTGGGAACTTTAACGTTACCCTAAGATATGGAAATGAGGATTGGATTTATTACCCATTAGATTTAGTTGGAGGCTCTACATATGAGATGATCTTTTATGCCAGACAAGATGGTGCTGTAGGTGCAAACGCCAGTATTATGGCTGCTTTTGGAACTGTTAACACGCCAGCTGGGATGACAACTACTATTGTTCCGTCCAGCCCATTGATTGGTGGAGGATATCAGGAATTTTCCGGTTATTTCACCCCTGCGAATTCTGGAACATACTTTGTTGGAATAAAAGGAAATATAAATTCTTCACCTTGGTACATTTCTTTGGATGATATCAGTATAGAAGATGCCAATGGATGTTTACGTCCACGCGATCTTGAGGTAGTTGCTGTTTCTTCAGATTCTGTAGATTTGGAATGGACTGAAAGTGGTTCAGCAACCGAATGGGATGTTATCTATGGTGAGGCAGGTTTCGATCCAGCAACTGGAGGTACTACTGTGAGAGCTACTGGTACGCCAGAAATTACATTAACAGGTTTGGATTCAAATACTACATATGAGTTTTACGTGAAAGCAGTGTGTGGCGCCGGTGATGAAAGTTCCGTAGTTGGCCCGGTCACTTTTATCACGTCATGTGTACCTGAAGGAATTCCATTTGAGGAAGGCTTCGAGACAGGATATCTTCACAACGTAAAATTAGAAGGTTGCTGGTCGCAGACTTCTATAACCGGGGATCAGACTTGGACAGCGAACAATACTTTTACTGACTATAACCGAGCTCCACGTTCTGGAGGATGGAATGTCTTCCTGAGATATAGCAACGAAGATTGGATGTATTATCCATTAGACCTTGCTGCAGGTACGGCATACGAATTAACTTTCTATGCACGTCAGAATGCGACTACTGGAGTAACGGTAGAAGCGTCTTTCGGTACCAATAATGTACCGTCAGCAATGACAACTTCAATTATTCAGACCAGTCCAGTTGTAAGTGGTGAATATCAAAAGTTCACTGGGTATTTTACACCAACTAGTTCTGGAACTTATTTTATAGGAATTAAAGGAACTCTAACTGGTGCTCCATGGTACTTATCAGTTGATGATATTAGTGTAGTAGAAGCACCTGGATGTATTCCGCCTCAAAACCTAGCTGTTGGTATAATAACTGAAACTACAGCGGAAGTGAGCTGGATGCCTATTAGTACCGAAACACAATGGGAAGTAACATACGGTCCTGCAGGTTTTGATCCTGCTACTGCGGGAACAACTGTTGTTGTTAATGATAACCCGGAAACTACCTTAACTGGTTTAATTTCAGACACTGGATACGAGTTCTACGTTCGTGCCATTTGTGGGGATGAAGAGAGTGAGCTTTCAGATTCAAAATATTTCTTTACTGGATATTGTGAATTCACATCAACCTCAACCAATTACTACATCTCTGATTTCTCTACGGAAGAAGGTATTTTGAATATTACCAATCTCAATTCAGGGATGTCTCCAAACGGTTACGGTAATTTCACAGACATGGAAGTATTGACTTATCCTACGGCTTCGTTCACTTTCGATGTTGAGTTTAACGGTACATCTACTTATGGATTCAATATGTGGATTGATTATAACGGAAATATGGAATTTGAGCCTTCAGAAAAGGTTTATGCTTCAGGAACTTACGTGAACAGAGCTTCGGGAACTATTGTGATTCCAGCAGGTATTGCTAACGGTAATTATAGAATGCGTATAGTTGCTGATTTCCTAAGTACAAATCCAAATTCATGTGGTTCAAACAATAACGCGGAGGCAGAGGATTATACTCTAACTATTATTGATATTCCAACGTGTATGCCGCCAGCAGACCTAACTGTTGTTGGAGTGGGAGTTGATACTGCAGATATAAGCTGGACTTCACAAGGAACAGAAACCCAGTGGAATGTGATTTATGGCGAAACTGGATTTGATCCTGAAACTGAGGGAACTACTGTAGTTGCTGAAAACACGCCTCAAATTACGCTTACAGGTTTGAATTCAAATACTCGTTATGATGTGTACGTTCAAGCCGTATGTGAGGCGGATGATCTTAGCTATATCACTGGACCGGTAAGTTTCTGGACTAATTGTACTGCTACGACTGTGCCTTACCTAATGGATTTCGAAACTGCAATTGTTCCCGAACTTCCAAACTGTACTGCAGGTGAAAATTTAGGAAGCGGTAATATGTGGACTACATTAAACTATAACAGTAATGGATTTATCGGTAACGTGTTGAGATATGCGTATAATGCAAATGCTGCAAACGCTTGGTTCTATACTCAAGGTGTTGAAATGTTGGCAGGAGTTGAATACAAGATTTCATACAAGTATGGCAACGTATCAACAACTTGGACCGAGAAAATGAAAGTTGCTGTGGGTACAGGAACTGGAGCTGGATCTATGACAACAATCCTTGCTGATTATCCTAGTATTAATGAAGGAGCGCCTATGGTAGATACAGTAACTTTCACGGTACCTGCGGACGGAGTTTATTATTTCGGATTTAATGTTTATTCTGCAGGAAACCAGTTTAACCTGTATCTGGATGATATTCATGTTCAATTCGCAGCGGATTGTGATGCTGTTACGGATGTTCAGGTAACCGATGTAACCAATACTTCAGTTACTGTAAATTGGACGGAAAGCGCAACTGCAACCAATGGCTATGAGGTTGATGTATTCTTGGAAGGAGCAAATCCTTCAACAGATACTCCAGTAGGAAGCGCTACTGTAGCGGCGGGCGTCAATACTGCAACTGTAACTGGATTAACCGCGGACAATGTTTATGATGTATATGTTACATCAGACTGTGGGAATGGAAATGTGACTATGAGTCAAGGTGTTAGATTTGACACTATTGATCTAGGAGTTAATAGTAATGATTATACCCAAATCAATTACTTCCCTAACCCGGTAAAAGATCAATTGACCATAACAGCGGCCAATTCTATAGAGAGAGTAACAGTTTACAATCTTTTAGGACAGAAAATTGTGGAAATGCAACCTAATGGACTGGAAGTTGTTTTAGACATGCAAGCTTTGCCATCAGGTACTTATGTATTGAAAGCAAGTGTAGCAAATGGTATTTCTACCTTTAAGGTTATTAAAGAATAGTAGTACATAGCATTAGTATAATTTTTATTAATAATTTAAAAGAGACTCGGAAACGAGTCTCTTTTTTTTTAACCCATATGTCCCGTCCTGAAATAGCGATACACTAAAACCTTAGTGTAATGAAAACATCACAAAACATTGGGTATAGGAAACGTACCCAAAAAGACTACTCACTTTCTTTTAAGCTCCAGCTAATTCAAGAAATAGAACAAGGTGTTCTTACAAAAAGCGAAGCAAAGACCAAGTATGGTATCCAAGGGGATTCA
>Ga0208015_1000060_pt1 | contig 80544 bp, 98 predicted proteins | sample 26BtaG_FD_184101 | JGI IMG/M metagenome (GOLD analysis project Ga0208015, IMG submission 184101) | Marine viral communities from Cariaco Basin, Caribbean Sea - 26B_WHOI_OMZ_CsCl (SPAdes) (version 2) | ecosystem: Environmental > Aquatic > Marine > Oceanic | place: Caribbean Sea: Cariaco Basin... | reverse complement strand
CTGGCTGAAATTGTCGAGCATGACCCAGAAGTAACCTTGCCCAGCGCTATTAAAGCGCGAATGTCGGGTAAGTACCGTGACCTCCCAATAATCAGCGACCCCCGCAAAGGAGATATAGCGCCGACTTGTGTTGCTCACTACGCCAAGGATAAATCGACGCGCTTGGTTGCTGACAAGCGATTCCCAATGGGTGTTCGTCCTTACTCAGTGCGTGAGTATGCGAGGCTGCAGGGTGTACCAGACTGGTTTACGTTCCCTGTCTCGGCTACATCGGCATATCGCCAGATTGGTAATGGTGTGTCAGTGCCGAAAGGTGAATGGGTAGGCGGCGAGTTGTTCCGCTATTTTCAACAAAGTAAAAAATTAGACAAGGTGGCTTAAGTGAAGTACGAACTGGTGTATCACGACAGGTTTACGCATGAGCGCCGTATGCAAGAGTTCTTTGCTCCGAATCCTGAGAAAGCAAAAGAGCACGCAGATAGCATGTGTGAGCGACGTAAAGTGCCTTACTGTTTAGTAGATGCAAATGGCCGAACGTGGGAGCGAGATTATAGTCGAGAGACTATGAAGCTCTATGATTGGTATGAAGTAACACCCCATAGCCCTATACGGGCTGCAAGCTAAGGAAATTGACGATGTGTAATTGTTTTGAAGAAACGATGGAAAAAGTAACCGAGCATATTAAAGAGCAATTGCCGGACAACGTGGAAGAATTTAAAGCCGAATGGCAGGGCCGAGCTTATATCCTTGCGGAAGGTCAGTATGCTCCAACCAGTCCTAAAATTGACTACGAGTATCGGCCTATGAAGCGAGACGGTACCCCGCAAAAGAATCTTAAGAAAGATTCAATAACGATACTAGCAAGCCATTGCTGCTATTGTGGTGAGAAGTTCGAACGACCTGAAAAGTCGTAACGCTCGGGGGAGAATATTCCCCCCTCTTAATTAACTTTTAAAATTGGAAATTGACGATATGACTGATGTTAAACGTATCAATAAACAGGCTACGGCCACGATGCTATTTGTAATTGCTGACGCGATTACACAACCGCGCTTCGTAAAGTTCTTAGAAGATAATACCTCTCGATTTGGCTCAGATGGTACGGGTACCGTTGAAGAGCTTCACGACAAGCTACGCCAACTATTTGATTTTCAGCTTAAGCAAGCCATAAGTGTGTATTCTGAACAGTATTCAGTTTTGAGCTGGGAAGAAAAGTTACAAATGATGAGTGAGAAGCTTATCGACCTAGGTAACCGCACGGCTCACAAATGGCGCGTAAAGCTTCACCAAAGCAGTAAGAAATTTATTGTCCCTCGCGGTGTGAGTTTATCGAAAGCTTTAACTGACTTGATGTTAAGCGCCCAACCTCACCGAATAATTTTAAGTCAGTCTCGAACCCCGACCCACCCAGATCATGACTGGCGTTGGGGTGGCGATATTGCCAATGCCGATATCTTTCTGGCCGCGCTATATAGTTTCGTTATTGCCAAAGACACGCTGGCCTACGACACAGGCATGATGTTTTTTGAAGACGTATTAACCGAGTTCGGCAATAAAATAGAATGGTTCGTGAAGGGGTATCCACACGACTTATTGGTTGTTGACCGAATGATAAATACGGGTGATCAGCGCAAAGACTATCAAGGTATCGGGCTACGAACTGAGTTCTGTTCTACATGGTCTATCACTTCCGAGACTAGAAATATCTTGAGCAGTCACGGTTATCGAGAACTACGCCATAAAACGTATGGCCGAACTAAACAGGTGGCCGCATGAAGACCTAGCGGAACAAGAGCTTGCGGAAGAAGAAAAAGTCCTGGCTGAAGCAAAAGCGATTGCTGCAGCCGTTTAACCTGGGGGGAATGTTCTCCCCCCTTCAATTAACTTTTACAATTTGGAAATTGACGATTATGAATAATCAAACTGTTGCTACAAAACACGAAGATATCGAACGCGCTACTTACTCCCCTGAAGATAACAAGTTGCGTATCTACCCTCTCCACCGCTTAGATAAAGACCTTTATGATGAGCTAAAAGCACTCGGCTTTGGTTGGGCGCCAAAACAAGAGCTTTTCGTAAAACCTTCATGGTCCCCTGAAGCGGAAGACTTATGTATTCGCTTGGCCGGTACGATTGAACCTGAAGACACGACGATGGCCGAGCGTGCAGAAGCGAAAGCCGAACGCTTAAAAGCGCTTGCTGAAAAGCGTGCTGACCAAGCGCGAGGTTTTAGTGCTGCGGCGAACAGTATGGAATATGGTGATCAACCTATTCTTTTGGGCCACCACAGCCAGCGTAAAATGCAGAAAGCGCAAGAAGCCCAAGAGCGTAACGAAGAACGCGCCAAAGAAGCTAGCTCAGCGGTCCGCTATTGGAACTGGCGCATGATGGGTACCATTGCTCACGCCAACCACAAAAATCGCCCTGACGTTATTTATAGACGTATTAAAACGTTACTTACGGACTTGCGAAAGCAACAGCGTTATTTGCACGCTGCTGGTGATTGCCTTTCTCTTTGGGAACGCTGCAAAGGTATGGAGGATTCCGAGAAGCAAAAAGAGTTTGCTTTAATGATTGCAAATTATCGTTGGGATATCTGCATTTCAGATAGTTATCGCGACATTAAGGAAGATAAGAAACCTTTAAGCGAAATTATCGACGCGAATATTGAGCTAGGTACCAAGCGTAAGAACGACCAAAACTTACACCGCAAGATAAACCATATCTTGAACCGTCTTACTTACGAACGGGCTCAGTTAGGGGAAGTTGAATACTTTACCGGTAAGCTTACCGCCCCTGTATTGCAGACGTTCCTTAGAACGCATGGCGCTGATAAACCTAAAGCGACAAAATCTGACGTTGGTTGGATTGCGGAGTGTGACAACGACTTACCTATCCACATTGGTGAGGGTTCGACACTGGAACTGGAAGAACTGGAATGGCGCGACCTGATGTATGAGGTGGGCTATGAAGTGCCGGTCCCTAAGCCTAAGGCCCCACCTATTCTTAACCTTTCACCGGAAGAAGTAAAAAGCGTGACGGTGAAAATGTGGGGCAACGTGAACAAGTATCCTATCGTCTCAATGACGAAAGCGGAGTATTCAACTACCCATAGTGAGCAGCGTGGCGTGAAGCCGAGTATCTGTGGCCAGTTCAGAGTAAAAGTTTGTCGAATTGTTCCAAAAGGCCAGGATTTTTGGAAAGGCGAATGGGCTGCGGTTTACCTAACAGACTCAAAGACGCACGCCGCGCCGAATTCAACGGCTCTTGAGTATGTAGAAGTGGAGACAGCCTAATGGATTCATCAGTGTATGTAAGACCCAATAAACCCAAGCATGTTAAGGCACCGGAAAAAGTAGAACTCGAGCCTATCGAGTTCTCTGAGGCCCCAAAGCCTGTCGTGGTTCATGCTTCAACTGAATGCCACGTTACGCCTCCGGCGATAGCTGAGCGTATGGTCGAGCTGTTGGAGTTGGAATCAGACGATCGTGTTCTAGAACCTTCGGGGGGTACCGGTAATTTGGTTCAGGCTGTTAAAGCCGAGGGGCATGATGCTGACCTTATTACGATTGTCGAACGTGAGTATTCGTTGGTTGAAGCTTTGTTACAGCGTTTTTGTAGTGCCGATTGCGAGGGGGCTGTCCCCTTGGTGCATCACGAAGACTTCCTTAGCTGGGCCGAGGCTCGTTACAACGCAGGGTATCGTTATGAAAAGATCATAATGAACCCCCCGTTCAAACAGGTGAAACAGCATATGGAGGCCGCACGCAAGTTACTCCGCTTCACAGGGGTACTTGTTGCGGTGGTACCAACGTCGTTCGACCACCCCAGTTATGAGGAAGTCGAGACGTTACCCAGCGACACGTTTAGCACCTGTAAGGTGTTCACGAAAATCGTGCGGTATGAGGGTTAGCCATGGCTATTTTAAAAGTTGAGTGGGTGATGAAGAAACATCCTAAAAGAAAGGTAGCTGCGGATGTTGACCGACTACTCACATGCCGATGCTTACCCGAAATCACAAATTACATTTGTGATGAGCACATGGAGGGCCGAGTAGAAACCGAATTTGGTGCCGAACTTTATTACGGCCACTGGGTATTGGTTTAAATCTTAGGGGGGAATGTTCTCCCCTTTTAATTAACTTGTTGGAAATTGACGATGACACGTATAAGTAATTTTGATTTTGAATTATCAGTCTCCCATGCAGGAGAGGCTACCGACGACACGACTAAGATGAAGAGCGAGATTATTCGTGTTTTAAAAGCGACGATTGCTGAATTAGAAGGTGGCGTCGGGGATAGTGAAGAGTTTTGGAAAAAGTCTTTCAATGATACTAACGGACGTCCTTTTGGTAATGCGTATCTTAATGTTGAAGAAATGGACTGGATTTCAGACTGGGACGAATGGATTGAACACTGCAAAGAGTATATCAAAGAGAACGGTTTCTACCTCGAGCAGGAAAGCACCACTGTCTATGAGTGGGACACGTTAGCCGAACTCGACGAAACGGCTTTATCTGAGTGGTTCAGTAATTACACGGACAGTGCAGTAACCCGAGAAGAAGTCTGCCCTGAAGCGCGTAACTGGGGATGGGACAGCGAATGAGTGGTAAAGACCTAGGCACCCTGCTTCGGACAAAAGAAATTCTTGCTGGTTACTTTATTCCTCGACCTTATGAGACGGGGGAGAAAACACTAAACCGTGCTAAGAACGAAGCCATACAGAGACTACAACAACAAATTGTAGATATCCGTAATTTAACGAGTGAAGAGTTCTTCACTCGATCACAGAAGGAAATTGACGATGCAAATTAGTACCGCAGACACTAAAGCAATTCTTGAAGAGATCAACAGTGCTTTTATAGGCCATTGCGTTCGAGCTTACATGAGCTTGATTAACCCTAGCCTGAAAGAGTTCATTGAAGCTCACCTCAATGAAATAGACCCCCAAGTGGTTTTTATTGATAACAATATTGATATGGGGGCAGCGTCTAGAGCTCGAAACTCGTTGAAGCCTACCTTGTTCGTGTTCACTGAAAACATGAGAGCAGTCTCATATATAACGAGCTGTGCGGACAAGATAGAAATACCTGAAGCGATTCGTTTACGCGTTTTTGAAGCTTGGCATGACGCCCAGCCCAGTTGCGAAATTTAAAACCCTGAAAGGGGGAATGTTCTCCCCCTCTTGAAATTAACTTGTTGGAGATTGACGATGCACCCTGAACTATCAAAACAACTGAAGGCAAACTGCCAGAAATTAAACCTAGATTTTAACACCCTTGATTTAATTGGTGAGTCTGAAACTCAGATAAAAGATATAACAATTAAAATCGAGCGTGATGGGGATGCTGAAAGCCCTCGTGAGTGGGATAACGTGGGCACAATGGTGTGCTGGCATAGTAGATACAATTTAGGTGACGAACAACCTTCAGTAAGCTACCAAGACTATCGTATCGGTATGGTAGAAGAAGTTGAGCCAGGATTTGAGGCGATGTTGGAAAGACTAGAACATAACTGGCCTTCAACAAATTGGGATGCCCAAGGGACTAAAGATTACCAAGAACTGGTTGAGAAGAAGATTGAAGCGCGACTTGATAAATACTACCTCATCCTCCCACTCTACCTGTACGACCATTCTGGAATAACGATGAATACAGGGGGTTTCTCGTGTTCTTGGGACTCTGGCCAAGTCGGTTTTATCTACGTTACCAAAGAGAAAGCTCGTGAAGAGTATGGTTTTAAGCGGTTAACAAAAGCACGCATTCAAAAGGTCTATGAATACTTAGATAGCGAAGTTAAAACCTATGCAGCGTATCTAGAAGGGGATGTGTATGGTTATGTTATCGAAGGTCACGACATTGATGATTCTTGCTGGGGTTACGTTGGCCCTGACGGTGAAGGATGGGCGTTATTAGAAGCTTTATCGATAGTAGCGAACCATAAAAAAGAGCGTGCTGGCAGTCGGATTCAAAAAATTAAGACTTGGATAAAAAACCAAGTCCCACTGCTAAAACGTCGGGAACTGGCAACAGAACTACCAATACTGTTATAGTGATATCGAAATGTTGCCGCAGTTAGGCAACATTTCGCCTCGTATATCACTTCTTACAGCCTGAAACTGTCTAAAACCCCTAGTCTTTCGGTTGGGCACAGGCTTTGCAATTGACTCCATAGAAAACAACCAAACCTCTTATGGAGAAACACAATGAAAAAATTAGGATTTGCAATCGCGCTAGTACTTGGTATGGGTTCAACAATGGCTATGGCTGAGGTTGATAGCAACGTTGTTGTCCCTAAGCCAGCGGACAACCCTAAAACCGAATCACTCAAGCCTAAAAAGCCTACGGTTGGTTTTTAAGTCTAGAAACTAAAAGAGCGGCTAAGCCGCTCTTTTAAATAGTACTTCCAATTTCTTAGGTATAGCCCCAGCAAGATCTTTAACGTAGAACTCTTGAATACTTGCGTGGAACAACAGCATAAGCAACATAACAGTCTGAGTAATAAAGACGATATTAAACAGAAAATAGAAGCTAGGTAAGTGTAGCGCGTACTCAATATCAACGAGACGATAACCATAAAGTAGTGGGCCTGTTTCATGAATACCAAAATGTATCGTGAATATGTGGTAGTAAACCGCAATAGCAAAACAGATAAACCAGCACAGCTTATACACCATACACAACCATGTACCTAGATTCGTGTCCTCGGTCTTTTCTAGCAAATTAAAGCCGGTGTCACGAAAGCGCTCAGACTTGATGAGTCTGTTTGCCACCCAAAACTGGAACTTAACCCGATACTGGTACATCACCATGGTTAGAATACCTGGCACATAAATCATGGCAATAGCGGTATGGAGTGTAGGACTTAGCGTAAACATTAGGCTGGCAATCGCCTGTTCAGAGATTGAAGCAATTATGATCAAAGCCAAAACGATACGATTATTGAAACCCTTAACCATTACGCCAGCTAAGATAACGCATGAAAACATCACCGCGTAGTAGCTGAGCATATCGGACAGTGAGTTTAGTTGCCATTTGCCCTCAACTAGAAAATTGTTTAGAACAGCCGTGAAAATTAGCAATGCTGAAACGAATAGCGCGAACCGTAAACCATAAGTTTTAAAGAAGTGACGATACATAAATTACTCCCAAAACGTCGCTAAGAATCTTTTAAAATCCGAGAATGGGATATCCGATAAGGTAATTTTACTCACTACCGCACCGAGTCCCTTCTTCATGTGAGCGCGTTTTGCAATTTGTTGATATTTGTAGAATTCTTCAGTGGAGATTTTGCCGTATCGCTCAGCATTTGAAATAGTATTCTTGTGAACGTCCGCAGCAATAGCGAGTTCTTCTTGCGTCAATCGATAATTCTGGCGCATATTTTTAAATTTTCGAGCTATTCGCCTACGGCGCTCTAGCTCCCATGGTGGTTCTATATTATCGTCAATTTTCTTAGACACGGCGAGTACTCCATCAAGGCCATAATGTAAATCTTTTACTACAAAACAAAACGAACAAATTCTAACCAATTAAATAAATTAAAGAAAGCATATTTTTTTAATAAATATTAAAAACACAAATAAATTGTGTTTTTGTAGACGGACTTCGTTTTTAACTTGATATACAAAAGTTGAAAGCGTAGTTTTAACTTTGCCTACTGGCTTAACTTTAAAATTTGGAAATTGACGATATGAATATCCCTGCTAATACCTCTAGCACTACTTCTTTAGATGCCGACGTTCGCTTTGAACAAACACTATTTAAAGTCCATTCGGGCGGAAAAGTAGGTTCTTGGCATATCAAGGTTACGCTTAACCCCGACGATACCGCTAGCACGCTTGTTACCTCTCGCAAGGTCTTAGGTGGTAAAGGCGTTGAAACCGCAACGGATTACACTGAAGGCAAGAACATTGGCCGCAGTAATGAAACCACGCCAATTATGCAAGCCGTGTTTGAAGCGCAAAGCAAAGTCAAAAAACAACTGGATAAAGGCTATGTTGAAGAGCAACCTGAGGAAGGTGCAGCGGTCACCAATGCCTTAGGCTTGGTAAAACCTATGTTGGCCCAGCCAATTGATAAAGTAAAAGACTGGGAATTCCCTATATTTGTTCAGCCTAAAATGGATGGCCACCGCTGTCTTGCCACCATACAAGAAGAAAAGGTGTTCCTTTACTCTCGTGGCGGGAAGCCAATCACGGTTGTTCACATCATGGAACGCTTACAGTTTCTTTATGACAGAGGTATTTGGGATGGCACAACCTTGGATGGTGAGCTTTACTGCCATGGTAAAGCCTTTGAAAATATTTCTAGCCTCATCAAGAAGCCACAAGAAGACAGTAAATACCTGTCGTACAATATTTATGACGTTGTTCTTGATCTTCCTTACGCTGATAGATTTGATTACTTGGACTCTCGTATAACTGAAAGCTCCTACCCCACCCTGTGTTTAACGGCCTGTTACAAAGTTAATGATCAGGCGGGTATCGACAACTACCATGCTTCTTGGACCTCTAACGGTTATGAAGGTACGATGGTTCGCCAAGGGGATGCCCCTTACGAAACGGATAAACGCAGCGCATCTTTGATGAAGCGTAAGGACGAAGAAGACGCGGAGTTTGAGATTATCGGGATTCGCAAAGGTAAGCCTAATAAGCGCCTAGGTACCGAGGTAGGTATATATGTCTGTCAAACGGCAGATGGCAAGACCTTTGATGTTACGGCGCCAGGTGATGCGAATGAGAAACACGATCATGCTATGAACGGGCATAAGAATATCGGCAAGAAACTCACCGTGTTCTCATATGGATACACTAAAGAAGGTAAGCCCTGCCATATCACTAATTCTCGTATTCGTGAGGACCTGTAATGGCCCAGCTACGTCGTGATAATGTTTTTCGATTACAGCGTAGCTTGTTCTATTGGGATAAGTCTTTCGATGCGCCTTTCGTTCACCTTATTTACAAAAAGCTGAAAGCGTATGTTGAAAATAAGTTCCCAGATTTAGACTGGGATGAGGAACTGAAGTTAGCGCGAGAAGACTTCTGGCATGTGAAGACTTGGGGGAACCTAGAGACGAGGCTTGAAAAGTCTCGTCTAATTATCGATGTGAAAGGCCAAAAGATAAATATTCAGGTAAGTAAAATGATGTGGTGTTTACTTTATCCTGATTACTTATTGATAACTTATCCGCTCTGGCCCCCAGGAAAACAAAAGACGATGGATAGTGAAACGCTGAATTGGGCGAACCCTATGTTTCACTACCCCTCACGATATTGGCATCTTCCGGCACACGTTTATAGTTACTTTGAAAGTGTCTATGGAGAGCGTAGGCATGAAGAGATTAAAGGTGACCGTTACCAAAAGTATCTTGTTAAGCGTAGTGAATATTGCCAGTACTTTGCTAGGAAGTACCGTTTACCCTTAAACCATTTTGAAGCGGTAACAGGAACGAGAGTTCAGGCAAGACACCACGATTTAAAAACTATCCTAGCGCTTTATTGACTTTGGAGGACCTAAACAATATGCCACAAAACTTACAAGCGGATTACTTTGTAAAGCTAAAGAAAGTGCAAGCTGAGTTGTCCCAGCTTCGTAACCTAGGTTCGAGTGCTAACTTTAAAGCTTTGTTGAAGGATATTGAGTCCGCTAACAAAATGGCCGATACGCTCGGGATTAAGCAACCTTATCCCGACTCCTTAGTGAGTGAAATTGAGGCCATGCAAGACCGTTTAACGCGTTATCAGCAAACGGGATTAGACGTCCCGAATCTTTCTAATGTCGTTAAACACTAAAAACCAACCCAAGTTGGAGCAGGTATCGCTCCAACTTGAGGTTGTATCCCCCCTGCACAAGGCTATTGGGATGCGAATAGACTTCCACACCACGTTTACGTTTGATGATGATGGTGAGGCGTTAAGGAAGAAACTCGGAATGGCTGAAAGTAGTTTCAGTCGCTTAAGACGGGGGACCAAAGAAATAACTTTGACAGACTTACAAAATCTGGCAGAATTCTTTAACACTAGGGTAATAAATATTATCAAATCTAATTTTTAATTACTCAGACAATCAGGAAATTGACGATGCAACAGCAAAAAAAACCCACCCCCCTTGGGCACTATGGTATTCACGAGGACGAGGGTGTTAGCTATATCTACCAAGATACTTGTCCCTATGGCTGGAACTTTATAGGCCTAAGCACCAAATCAAATCTTACGGTTAAACCACTGAGAAACCAGTGCTCACATAATATCAATGTGAATTTAGCTACACGTAAGCTAAGTAAGGTCCACTTAAGTAAGTTCAACAACCTTATAGCCGACCCGCTCGTTCAAGCTATGTTACCAATACCTAATGGAAAAACTTACTTCCTAGACGAAGAACAACTTCCAGATGCTGCGGTATGGCTTGCGTGTTTAGAACGGTTGAACTCTCCACTTCATACGTGGGTAAAGCCTTTGTTCGTTGTGGGCATGAACCACGCTATCAAACATATTGATAAAACAAACATTCACCCAATGGTGTTTGTTGATTTAAAGAACACAGACAACGAATCCGTGATAAAGCTGGCTACGGCTGCAAAGACGTCTCCAAGAACGGTTATCTTTTGTGGTGACTCTTCAATTGTGCTTCCAAAGCACGTTCAGCGTTTAGAAACGAATCTTAGTAAACTTATACCACTAAGAGATTTAATCAGCTTGCCCCTAGAACACTTGGGAAGTTACGTATTATCCGAGTACTGCAAAGGTACCCGTTCGTTTGACAAAGTAGCATAAGAATAATTGACGATAAGAGACACGATAGCCATGTTGAAATTTTCAGAAAGACTCGCGCTTTTGAAGAATGCGATACGAGAAAAAGGCCTCAAACAGAAAGATCTTGCTGACTCGCTAGGTAGCAATCAAGCCAAAGTTTCTTTAGCTCTTTCTGGGACTAAAGAGGTCCCAATGGAATTTTTACTCGAGATACTTCTTCAATCTGAGTTCCCAATCGAGAGAGTGTTCCCAGACCTGAGAAACGATTTACAAGAAATTGTAACGTTACTTGAGAAGGGGGCCAGTCAACAGGCCACGACTAATTTACTTAATTTGATGAAATTAACTAACCATTATGACCAGCATTCAAAAGATACCAAAGCAGCCAGCTAACGAAATCTGGTTCGATATGAATGATGTGTATGACAGAAGAGATTCACTGTCATTGCGCCCCTATCAAATCGAGCATTTAGGTTTTTCACTGGCGAACTCTCGTTCTATGGACTTATCCGAGGCCGGTACCGGTAAAACTCCGGCCGGTTGCCTCTGGGTTTACCATCACTCTAAAGATGGCCGCGTTATTTGGACGATGCCTAAATCTCTGCTCGTAAAGAACTACCATGAATTATTGTTGTGGTCAGACTTAGAGCCTCACCAAATTATGGTGATAGATGGTACGCCAGCTCAACGCGCTAAACAGTTCGCGAACAAAGAAACCAAAGTATTTATGATGGGGTTCGATGCCTTTGCTAACAATCACAAGGAGATTGTTGAACGATACCCTGACACCTATCACCTATGTGGTGATGAGTGGCACTTGGGCTTTAGCACCCATGGCGAACCTCATTACAGAAAACCCAATACGTTCATTGGTCCCCAGCGCACCCACAAAATGTACCAGTACATGAAGCGCGGGGGTGACTTGTTGATCATGACGGGAACCTTTATCAATGGCCGGTTGTGCTCAGCGTATCCAGGTTTGAAGTTAATTAATCCCCTGTACTATCCAACGTACAACAACTTCATGATGTGGCACGCCATGTTGGATGAGTATGGAAAGCCTTTCATGTGGAAGAATCATGACAGGTTGCAAGCGCTTATCGATAAGCACAGTCGTCGGGTTACATATGAGCAAGCTTACGGCAAGGAAAAGAAAATCATCGTTGCCGAAATGTGCACTATGTCACCGTCTCAGGCAAAAGCGTTCAATGACATTAAGCAAAAAGGTATTACTGAACTAGAAGATGATTTCTTAGAAGCTGAGAACGAAGCGGTAACGCTGCAGCGATGCTTTAAGATCATGCAATGCCCTGAGGAGTACGGTTTAAAGCATAACGACTCTGATGGTAAAGACGCACACCTTATGCAGCACCTTGAGACGCACAAGTTCAACGAAGAACCTTTGATTATCTTCGAAACGGTTGTTGCGGCCCATGCACGCTATAAGAAGATATGCGAAAAAATGGGGCTACGTGCTGAGTATATAAACGGCAGCATAACCAGCCGACGCGGAGAAATAGACCACAAGTTTCGCCAAGGTGAAATTGATGTGTTGATTTGTAGCCCTGAAGTAGCTGGTGTTGGTTTTAACTGGGGTCATGTAGACCACATGATATTTACCTCTTTCGACTGGCAAGACACGACATTCATCCAGAACTATCGAAGAGCGCTTCGGGGTGTTCGAGAGAAAGCCGTGCGAATTACCTTGCTTGTCTATCGTGGTGGCCTAGAGCTTCACGTAGCTAAGAAACTGCTGAATAAATCGAATGACCGTACACAAGTTGAAGAAGGTGTAACGGTTGACCTTGTAACCCCAATAATGCAAGCCGCTTAAGGACCATTATGAAAAAGACAAAAGTTGCACTCGCTGTACAACTCGCGCTGTATACAGACGCATTCCATCAAACCGTTATGGAGAATAAAAATGCCGAAGTTTAAGCCGACTGAGGTTATGTTACTTCCCACGCTTCTGAAGTCCCAGTTAGATTTTTTATCTAAGTCGATGAAAAACCCTTCGGACAAAGCAGAGCATCTAATGGAGTATGGGATACTAAAAATGCAAAACACGCTTCAAACTCTTGAAGGTGAGGAATTAGCAACGTTCCTTGCAGAAGCAAAGAATAATTTAGCGACAATAAGAATGGTCTTAGACGACGCTGAAAAAGAATTAGCAACATTAGTTGACGAAGGTTAATTAATAAGCTAAGGTTACCATCTATACCGCATTAAACTGCGCTATAGCTGGACTTCGGAGAAAAGCGAAGGGCGAAAGCCGCACAAACAGTAATTAATCAAAATGTAATTAATCTACAATCAGGAAATTGACGATGAACAATATCGAACAAATGATCGCCGCTGCTCAAAATAACGCAGCTCAAGCCGCTACTACTCAGCAAGAAACTCAAGTTACCCAGCAAGCCGTAGGTCAAGACTACCAGCAAGCTAACACCGCTCAAGCCGAGACTACGCAGCAGCAAGCTACACAGGCTCAAGCTAACCCTCAGGTTGTTAACCAGACTGAGACTTATACTCAGACTGCGGAAGCCACACCACAACAAACCACGAACCAAGCTAACCCCCAAGTTGTTAACCAGCAAGCTAATACCACGCCGGTTAATACGCAGCAAACAAGTGCTATTCCACAGCACTTACAACAACAGTTACAAGCACAACAAGCAGCGCAAGCCCAGCAATCGCAGCAAACGGCTCAAGCTCAGCAAACGGCTCAGGTTCAGCAAACGCCTATGGCTGTGAACCCAGTTGGAAACACCGGCATGGACCTACCAGCGAACTTACCGCCAGAGTTGGCTAAGTTTATTGGTCAGCGCGAAATGTCGATGGATACCATGTCTAACTCTGACCTGTTGGTTCAAGATTGGCTGAAGCCAAGCTACCACGGTATGGTTTTAGGTAGTGCTCCGTCAACACTTCTTAACCCCTTCCAGGTTGAGATTGATATGACTGAGAACGTGGGCTATATGTTGTGCCAAATGGTTCGCTGGACCGTAGCAGGGGCTACAGGTGATCAAACCAACTATGTCCACACATACGATGGTTTGATTGGTTCAGATGGTCAACCTTGGGCGAATGCGGTAATGACAGCCTACCACACCACCACAGACCCGAAAAAACCTAACGTACCGTTCCCAAGTGTTCAGTTACCAATGCGTTTAATCAACGACATTGCTGACCAACAAGGCACGGTAATTGCCCAAGCAGGTATTATGATTGGTCATACTACGGCTAAGACGGGATGGCAGAACTGGCAGAACTTCCACAATGCGTGTAAGCAAGCTGGTTTATTAGGTCAGAAAGTGATTGTTGAAGTGTCTAACCAACCGGTTGCTCCTAAAGGTATCACTTACAAGTGGGGTACCTTGGAATTCAAACTGATTGGTCCGGCACAAGGCCAAATCGCAGCACAATAACCTTTTAATTAACTTAAAAAAGGGTCGGCTAGTCCGGCCCTTTTACTCTCGGAAATTGACGATATGACAAAGCTAAAACTACACATTTGTGATGGTAATAACCTTCTTCGCCGCAAGTTTGAAAGCGATGGTCCTAACTGGGCTATTCATGCCTATGTTCAGGCCTGTGCAAATAACTCTCCTTATGGCTCGTTGATCTGGGTTTGGGATGGTGAGAACGCTAAGAAGCCTCGCCAAGATATCCACCCAGCATATAAAGCCAGCTCAGATTCTACAGACGAATTTTACCTTTTCATGGATAAGTTCCGTGAATTGCTTACTCACTCTGGCTGCATCCAGATTAGATGCCAAGGCCGAGAAGCGGATGATGTTATTGCCGAGCTGGTAAATACTAAATCCCCTGAGACTGAAATCTTTATTGACAGTAACGACCAAGATTATCGCCAGCTACTCAGCGACACGGTAACCATGGAATACGTTAGTGAGAAGCTTAAAGAATTCAAGCCCGATGATATGCGCCTTTACAAAACCCTGGTAGGTGATAAATCGGATGCCATTACCGGCCTCTCACGTTTTGGTCACGGTACATACCAAAAGCTAAGTGACTCAGCCAAGTGCTTCTTAGAAGATGCTCTGCAGAGTGACGACCCTATCACAGCGGAGCAAGTTGAAGCTGAAGCGGGTTTCACTAAAGCGATGGCTACTCGATTTGTTGAGAGTCGTGATGAGCTGAAGAAGTTCTGGAAGATCATCGGTTTCTTCCACGTACCACAAAGCGAAATTCACGCTGGTACGATTATCGGTAAGCAAGACACCGTAGCGGCCAAAGCTGTCTTCGACGCTTTAGCAATTCCTATCAACTTATAGTGGCTGGGGCTTCGGCCCCTCGAGAACGATTATGAGTAGCACAAATAAAAAGGTCGCTGAGTTCGAAGACTACCCTACCCCGCGAGAACTTGTCGAAGCCTTATTCAAGTATATTGACTGGGATGCACTTAGGCACTTTGCGTCCTACGACAACCGGCCAGCTAGGTTCCTAGAGCCGTGTCGTGGTCTGAAAAGAAATATCTACGACTTGGTACCACAGGACTTTGAAAAGTATTACTGCGAAATTCAGGAAGGTTTGAACTACCTAGAGACAGACCTTAGCCCATTACACTTCGATATTATCGTAACTAATCCCCCATTCTCGCTTTTCGAAGAGTTTGTCACCAAAGCACGCAGTGAGGCCGCGGACCACGGGTTTGTATGCTTCTTAATGCGTATTAACGCTTTAGGGACAAAGAAGCGTGAACAGTTCTGGGCTGATAATCCGCCCGATAAAATTATTGTCGCGGTACCTCGCCCTGACTTTAGTGGTGGGGGTGGTGATAGCTGCGAGTATGCGTGGTTCTGCTGGGACCCTACAGGGATTTTACTCGTAGACTCGAACGTTGGGCGCCTTAACTGGGAGAAGCCTAAAAAGCGTCGCAGCAAGAAGATAGACAACCGGAAATTGACTGATGAAAAAGAAAGCCAAGCGTAATAAGAAATACAACCCTAGAAAGTACCTAGACCTTGTGGTTCGCGACAAAGTGAAGAACTTTGCTATCGCGATGGTGTTGGGTGAAACGAAGTATTGCACGCTTATTGACTATAAGACGGGTGAGGAGCTTAACGTAACGGTGGATGTGGCCGAGAGCGTTGAGAAAGGTTGTTTCAATTGGTATTACGAATGCTCTGTGGTCTGTCGTGACCAGAACGGAAAAGAGTACGTCGTAAGTGAGCCCCATTATTTCCAATCGCGTTACCGCCAATCAGACGAGCGTTTAAATAAATATCTCATTGATGTTCATGTGGCATTCAAAGAAAAACAGAACCCACTTCATGTTATCACGATGGCCTGGGTCGCTATTCCGGTTATAGATGAAACGGAAAACCTCGACCTCGAGACCCTCGGCAAAATTTACGAAAACCTCGGCGCGTTCGACTACCTCTCAAAGTGGGAGAATGACCAGCTTGAGAAGGAGAAAGTAGCGTGAGCAAATACAAATTTAATAATGGCTTCATTTATTGCAACGGTTTTAGGATGCCAATGACTAGCGTTGTAGAAGCTCTGAACGAAATGGACGGGGAGCTAAGTAAGGGCAAAGAGGATTATAAGAACTTATTAGAGGAATTTGCTGTTTTGGAGAAAGAGCTTACTTTATCAACTGACCAAAACGACCTTTTGCTTGATGAGTTTATCCGAGTTAAGCACTTAACGGATAACACCGAGATTCAAGGGTTATGCGAAAGGGCTCACGTTCGTATGCGTCAAAACGTGTCGGTTATTGATAGAAACCACAAGCTTACAAGAGAAGTGTCCGAACTTAGAAATAAAGTAAAGGCTCTGGCTTCACTGGTCTATGAATCATGTATTAACGAGTTAGACAACGAGGTTAAGATAAATCCTGATGTTTTAGGGGACAAAATTTTTAATATTGTTGGGGTTACCGCTAGGCAACTACGAAAGGAGCAAGACCATGAAAAAACTAAAAGCTAATCAGCTCGGCCCGTGGTGCTCGTTCTGCGCCCCTAAAACTGAAAGAGCGGTTTATCGTGAGAATGGCTTTGCTAGTACGTTCGCTTGTTCTGAGCATAAGAGCGACTTAGCTCAACATGAGAAGCGAGAAGCAGAGCAAGAACAAAGGCTTACTGAAGCCGATTATCAAACTTGGATGAGGGTATAGGATTATGAAAACCATGCACTTCTTTGTAAGAACAAACGCCGAGGGTTCTGAGTGTAGTACGGACTTAGACGTTACCAAAGAGCAATGGGATGCAATGTCGGAGCAGGAACAGAAGGACTTAATTAATGAGTACCGCTCGGATGTGATGGATTCATGGGTTCAAGAGTTGGAGCAATAGTGATGAAAAGTAACATTATAGAAATAACGGTAAGCGGAAAAACTGGCTCAGGAAAAAGCGAAGTTTTAGAGGTTATAAGCAACGCACTTTTTTCTCATTACGGTATTGACGTAAATATTACAGGCAGCACTTGTCAAGGCGCAATAGATGAAGCAAAAGAGACGGGGCAAAGCGCAAAGCACAATAATACTGTTTTTGTTTTGTATGAGCAGAATATAAGTGGGAAGTTAACTGAACATAAGCCTAAGGCCCAATGGGCTCCACAACTACGCAAGGAGCAAGAGTGATGGTTAGAGCAATTTATATATTTTACATTATGAAGTTTAGACCTCGAATTATCGACAATAAATCTAGTAAGTTTTGGCGCTTTAACGTACAGCTTTTAAACAATTTGCGCCAGTACGGCACTTGGAAGCTTTATTCGCTGGGTCGGTTTTCAATCCGAGACCCCTTCAGTTACCCCATGAGAACCCACTTTGCTTACTCGAGAGACTGGCATCCCTTCGTGTGGCAAAAGAAACTGACGCGTAAGGAGAAAGCGCATGGACAAAGCTAAATTTATTGAGGAAATGATGAATTTTCTCCCTGAAGACCTGACAGCATCACAAATAAAGGCTGTAACTCATTTTTGTTCCAATTTGTTCGATAGGAGTAGCCTCGTAGATATGCCTAATAGGTTGTCAAAGGCTAAGGAGCGAGTCAGTGAACTCGAAGATGAGCTGTCAATGTTAACACTTGCTACAGGGCGAGAATCAACTTGGGCTTTAGGTGAAAAGCTTTTAAAAAAATTCGCCATAGAGAAGAAGATTGAAGCGCTGAAGAAGGTTGCTTACGAGACTAGTTATGATGTTGTCTCCGATGCTTGCAATTGGGAAATAGAACAACTACGCAAGGAGCAAGCCAGTGAATAAACTGTTTGAACAAATAATTCTTGATGCGGTTACCGAGGCTGAAAAGGCAATGTCAAAATTTCCACAGCCAAATTACGTTGTTTGCAAAGTTGCAGAAGAAAGTGGCGAGGTTGTTAAGGATGCCGTTCATTGCGCTGAAGGGCGTCAGTCTTACTCAAATTTGAAACAAGAAATCACTCAGAATATTGCCATGCTGTATCGATTGGTGGTTGAAGGTGACCAGGTTATAGGGCTCAAACCTATGCTTGAACAACTACGCAAGGAGCACGAGCATGGGTAAAGAATTCAACCGTTTTAAAGAGTCTCAGAACAAAGAGAACCGCTTACCAGTTACAAGTTTTACGAAGCGTGATAGTACCGCAGGGATGCGTTTAAAAGACCTCCCGAGCCGAGAGCCTAGGGGTGTGTATGATCCTTCGAAAGGCTTTTAATTATGTCAAAGGAAACTAAAGAGTCTCTTGAGGAAGTTGCGAAGGCCCTAGAGATTGTTCAAGAATTCGCGGAACGACATTGGAAGCCATGCCTTAGAGATTGTTGTGGTGATGCTATGGCCGATGTTGAAGAAATGAAACAGCAACTACCAGCTTAACTAACTAAAAACAGGAAATTGACGATGTATTTTAAAAACGCAAAGATTTATTCACTCACTCAAAATGTAGACTTGTCTAACCTAGTGCCAGCGCTAGAGGCAATCCCCTTCCACCCTTGCGGTTCACATACCCTAGCCTCTCTAGGTTTTGCACCTATCATTGGTTCTTTACTGGCTCATGAGGTTCAAGGTATTTACACGGTTAAGCTTTTGAAAGAAAGCAAGATACTCCCTGCGCGAGTTATCAACCGTGAGTTAGAAGAAAAAGTTAAGCTTGTTGAAGCGGAAACGGGATCACCGGTTGGGAAAAAACAGCGTCAAGACTTAAAAGAAGAAATAGTTACGCACCTAACGCCGCGTGCGTTCACAGACCAAACCTCAACTATTGGCACAATCATCCCAGAGCATAAACTAGTGTTAGTGAATGCCTCTTCAGATGGTGAGGCCGAAATCTTCCTTGCGGTACTTCGTAAAGCGCTAGGTAGTTTACCCGTAGTTCCATTCGCAAGACGGTCTCTCGCTTCAGACCTAACAAGCTGGATTGTTAATGGCCACCCTGACAAATTTGAATTGCTCGAAGAGACTGAGCTTCAAGCCACAGATGAGACCAAAGCGGTTATCCGTGCAAAAAATCAAGAACTCGACTCAGAAGAAATTCAACTGTGTTTAGACTCAGGCAAGCTCGTTCAGAAACTTGCTGTCAGTTATGACGACCAATTGACCGCTATGCTCTGTGAAGATGGTTCTGTTAAGCGTATCAAGTATTCAGACCGCTTGATTGAAGAAAGCGACGATATTCCTAAGGACCAACAGGAAGCGCGTCTCGATTCAGAAATCTATCTCGGAGCCAGTGCACTTCTATCGTTAGCGCTGGACCTTAAAGCGGCGTTTAATTTGAATAACGAAGAGTAAGGAGATTGACGATGCCATTTGTTCCACCAATGCAAAAAGTTGATGAAGTTTTACCAGAAGCAAGTTCAGGTACACCAATGCCGGAAGTTGGTAGGCCTCTGGTTGTAGAACCTAAAGACTATGAAAATACCGTTAGGGTAAAAACCCAATTCAATAAAGATATTATTGAGCAGTCGAGTATATCCTCAGAGAACTACTCAGTATTCCAAGAGATATCAAGACGAATCGTTAAATTACATGACCAAGGGGTGCAGATAGCTCTTGCCGAGCTAGGGTATCTTAATCCCAAACAAGTTATTGCACTTAAAGACGCATACTTTGCAGCAAAACATAATGAAGGCGGCATACAGCGCGTTATGGCCGAGTTAGGCAAGTTGTTTGATGAATCGGCTATACCTGTGAGGTCTTCTGAAGAAGAAGACCAAGAGTGGCAGTAAATGTACTCGCAAATTAACGAGAGAACTGGACTAGTCGAGCAATTGGTTGATGCTCGTAATGTCCATGTTCTCGAGGAAATCAAAGCCAAAATTAACCAGATGGGACAGCCTGTGGGTTTCGATATTGAAACCCATGATGCTGACAGGCATGAAGGCCTGAACCAATTCATGAAGTTAAACAAAGATGATGAGGACTATCGCAACCCTAAGAAGCTGGTCTTTGATATCAACAGAACAACGGTGACGGGCTTTTCTCTGTATATCCGAGGGGATACTACCGTTTATTATGCAAACGCCGCCCACGCTGATGCAGACAATCGTATACCGCCAGATATTATCCGTAGCTTTGTTCAATATATGGCAGATCACCCGTTGAAGATAATTCATAACTATCCCTTTGAACGGACGATGTGCTTTAAAAGCTTAGGTATAGACTTAGGTTGGAACTATGTAGATACGCTTCAAATGGCGGTATCGGCCTATAATTCGGACCAGTATGATATTGAAGTGTTCCGCCAGTCGGACCTACTAGGGATTAAGAAACTTATCCCTCAAATACGCCGTACCTTCGCGGGGGTTCAAGACTTTAGAAAGTTAGATACCGCTCAGCAAGAACTTATGCAAAAGGTATTGGCCAAAGAGTCGAAGGCCGACCATAGCTACAATGGGTATGTGAAGTCGATTAACTACGGGTACAACCTAAAGCAGATCACAGAACGTATCTTTGGCTACAAGCAGACGTCATTTAAAGATGCGCTTCAGGGTAAATCCCATATGGGGTTACTCACCGGTGAAGAAGTCCTTCATTACGGTGCGGACGATGCTTACTGGTGTGTACGTCTTTACGATTGGCTTTGCCAATTCATGCAGAACACGAATCCTGAAGTGTTACGCACGTTCTTCGAGCAAGAAAACCCAATGTGTTACGTTTACTCGGATTGCTGGGTAAAAGGTTGGCGGGTTAACAAAGACGCGGTTCTTTCCCGCCGTGAAACGGAACGCTCCAACTACATCGAAGTAATTAAAGAGCTAGGCGAACTACTTCAAACCTTAGAGTTCCCCGAGGCCCCTGCCCCGCGTCTCTATCAGAAACAACCTAAATGGTATGTTGGAAAGGAAGGTATTTCGTACCAGCGCTATCGTGACAAGATATTGTTTCTAAAAGATGGTTATGCGGACTTTATGTTAGCCCACGAAGTACACGACGCCCCCGTTGAAGACTTCGATTTTGCCACGCTAACCTCAGGACCGGTTTCAATACCCTGGATGGAAGAAGAAAAGTTCAAGCTCAAGAAGAAGGAACTCGACTTACGCGGTAACTTCTCGCATTACATGGTACAGCGCACGTTATTTCACGACTTACTGTATCTGCCGTTCGTTTATATCAAAGGTGATATCAAAACGGATGCCGAGGCACGCGGTAAGCTGATTGAGTTTGCTGAACGTTTAGGCTCTGACCCCGCGCTTTGGGTTAAGGAATGGAAACGCTATGGCCAGTTAGCTGAGCTGCCGGAAGAAACGTTACAAGTTCTTGCGCAACAGTGTTGTGATCAGTATCCGACTGAGACAGCTAAGCAAGTAATAACAGCAATTAATAAGCTGGCTCAGATAGAACAGCGAATGAAGTTGTATATCACGAACTATTTGCTACTTACGGACCCTGAGACAGACCGTATGTACCCGATTATTAGTTCGCGACTTAACACGCGCCGGATGGCCGCTGAGAACCCTAACCCGATGCAGCTAAGTAAACGTGGTGAATCTACCTATATTCGGGGGTTCTTCTTACCACATCGTGACGACCATTTATTGGTTGCTGTGGATTGGTCTCAGGTAGAACTTGTGTTGATTGGGGAGTTAAGTAAAGACCCTAACTTCCAGAAGGCTTATGGCCAGATACCTTATGATGATTTGCATTTAGGCGCGGCAACCTCAGCAATCAAGGTTTTCTACCCTGATTTTACTTCGGGTATGTTGGCTAGTATTAAGAACCTCGAGGGCCAAGAATTAGAAGCGTTCAAACTGCAGTACTCTCGAGTGCTTATTGACCCAGTTAAAAACGCAGCGCTTGAACCTTATGAAGTGGCTAAATGGTGGCGTGGTTCAGCCGGTAAACCTTCTAACTTCGGTTACTGGTACTCGGGCTCTCTAATGACGGTACAGGATAAGCTAGGTTGGACGTCGGATGAAATGTGGGCGGGTACCGACAACTATCGAGATACCTTCCCTGTTGCAGAGCAATGGAGAATAAACACCCAGCGCGAGATTGAAGTACAAGGTTACGTTGATATCTTCGATGGTCACAGACGTTATAAATACGAAGGTACCAACGATTGGTTCTATCACTTCACGGCCAAGTGGGATGCGTATAACGATCCGGTATTGTCACAGTTCGGGGCGTTTATCGCTAAGAAGATTCAACGCCGAGCTGGGAACCAAGCGGTAAATGCTAAAATTCAAGGTGGTTGTGCAACGTTAGCTAAGCGCTCGATGCTCAAACTATGGCACGAGATTAATGCCCCAGATACAAAATGGGACGCAGATATCGTAATGCCTATTCACGACGAATTAGTATTTAGTGTACGATGGGACCAAGCTGTTGATTTTGGTCAACGCATACTCGAAGTGATGTGTAGTCACCCTGACTTAGTGAGCTGGCTGAAACTAGATGGTACCGTTTCAGTTGGTCGCACGCTCGAGCCGTATCACCCAACGAAGGCCCCGTTCGGTCAAGTCGAACTAGACGAAGCACCGGAGCTTGAAGGGTATATTCCAAAGGAACTGAAAGATACTAAGCTCACCACGGAATACCGACATAATGTTGTTGCTTATCTAATGGGACACGAACCTGTAGTTCCTGTGGAGGTGGCCGCATGAGTTCGCATATTCCTGGGGTGATAGTACAGCTTACCCCTGAGGCTGAATTCTGTTGTGGTTCTTTGTGTGATAAGTCTCGACTTATCACACAAATAAGTAGCCAGATAGAACGCGCCTTATTACTTGAACATGCGTTGCGGGAACTAAACCCGCAACATCCTTTACTGAGAGACACACATGGCCCCAGCAACCGGAAATAATTTACCAGCTCCGTTTTCGTATCTACTTGGAAAACACTGGTGCACGCTAGATACTGAAACGACAGGTATAGGCCATGGCCATCAAATCGTAGAAATTGCGGTAAAAGATGGCCTAACCGGAAAAGTATTACTCGATACGCTGGTACGCCCTACTCGGGATATCGACCCTAAAGCACAAGCTGTTCACGGCATTAGCCTTCAGTCTTGTGCTTTGGCACCTACTTGGCCGGAGGTTCGCTATAAGCTGATGGAAGCGGTAAAGGGAAAGACCGTGATCATTTATAACGCGAACTTCGATATCCAAATGCTAGTGCAAACCAATGCGGCGTGGAATATTAACTGTAACGGTTACTTTGGTGCTAAAGAGTACTTCTGTGCTATGACCGAGTACTCGAGACGAGCGCGTATCTACAATCACCTTCATGGTCGCAACCGCAGCTTTAAGCTTGTAGATGCCGCAGCACTAGAAGGCATTACGCCCAAAGGAACGCTACATCGCGCCGTTGCTGATTGTGACCTAACTTATGATTTGGTGCACAAGATAATGTCTGAATTCGTGGTTTCCGCTAACGAACCCGAGTTTGAGGAACTAGGACCGGAGTTTGACGACCCGCAGTGGGAAGAAGTTGATATGCCGGACGCAGAACCTTGGAGAGAATTTTGAATACCGAACTAGAGTTTTACGTTTGGGGTTTATGGGTAGCGCTGTTAATTACAGCGCTCTATATTATCCCCCGCTATATACGAGAGCGAATCGCTAAATCTAAGAAAATGGCTCTAGGTTCAGAACCTTATGAACCGTTTCAAGAACCAAAACCGGAGAACGACCTTACAACCATTGAGAAAAACGATTCAGGAAGACTAATCTGATTAATAAAAATCCAGTTAGTTTGCCAGCAACTCACTTGATTACTTTTTATAATGCTGGTCTCATACTTAAAAATTAAAGGAAATTGACGATGCTACTTCATGGTATTAAATATAACTTTTTAACGGCTGAAATTTTCGAGAAGTTCTTTGCGAATATTGTAGATTTTAGAACCGCTTTTGACTTACCTATTGATGTTGGATTCACCACGGAATCTTTAAACTTACACTTCGACCTCTACCGCGAGGAAATGCGTGAGCTTTTCAGCGCAGAAACCCGAGTAGATAAAATAGATGCTATTGTAGATAGTCTATATGTGTTGTTTGGTAAGTATGTTCAGTCCTACCATACCCTAAATCACATGCCTGCTTGGGAACTAAACATCATAGAAACACTTCTATCGGCTTCCGAAGAAATAAACTTCGATATCCTAAAAGCTTGGGATATTGTCCATCACTCGAATATGAGTAAGCTATGTAACGATGATAACGTGCAAGCGACACTCGACCACTACACCACCTTGGGTGTTAGTGTTGAAGCAAAACCTGTAAAACTTACCAATAAAAATAAAAATGAAGGTACCGCGCTCTGGGCCGTTAAGGTCAAAAAAGAGAGTACCGATAAAGATGGTAAAAGCTATGCTGCTGGCAAAGTGCTTAAGTCTGTTGATTACACCCCTGCAGACCTAAGTAAACTTTGATGAAGTCGGCCCTCACTTAGAGGGCCGCTACAATTTGGATTGAATTGACGATGGCTAACCAAGTAGAACAACCGTTTTACCTGACACTTTTTACGAACTCCACCGGAGTGCTCACCAAAGAGCTACGAATGGAGCATGGTAAAATTGTAAGTGATGCACCTAAGATGGTGACAGGTACAGCAAAACGAGTGCAGCTAACACTCTCACAGTTACCCGATTTTATAAAAAGCTTAGAGCCTAACCAGTGTTTTACCCCTGGCGTTATGGATACGGACCACGAGTTTGTAGAGGTCCTAACCAGTAACGAGTTTGAGCGCCGTGGCTATGAATACCCAGTGCACGTAGATGAAACCGGTGTGTATGGCACACGTTCTTCGAAATCTATGATCACAAAAGGTCCAAGTCTAATCCTATTCGATTATGATAAAGACGAGCACGCTAAGCTAAAAATCACCAATCCTGAAGATTTCCTAACTCATCTGAATAGTGCGGTTCCAGAATTAGAACTAAACAACACGGACTATATCAGAACTTACAGTACTTCAACGTCATTGTTTGACAAAGAAACCAATAAAGTAATTCGCCCTGCGGATGGCTTCCACATTTATATGCTCGTTGATAAAGGGGAAGATATTGCTCGGTTTGGTAAAATGCTTGAGAAGCGCTGCTGGATGGCTGGGTTAGGCCACATTAAAGTAAGTGCTAGCGGTGGACGACTACCAAGAACGATTTTTGATACCTCGGTTTTCCAGCCTGAACGTCTATGTTTCGAAGCCGGTGCCTTCATCAAACTAAAAGAATCGTTCTACCAGAAGTTACCAAAAGGTGAGATTAACCGAAGAGGTAAGCGCTCGTTAAAAACCACACTACTCAAAGACTACACCCCAACCCAAGATAAAGAATTCCGTCGTGTGGTTGAGCTGGAAAAGCAATCTGAGGATGTTATAAACCGTGTCTCTGAATTCAGAGAAATCAAAGTTCAGCGAATGGTGAACACGACACATTATACTCAGATGCCGCTTTCTCGTGACGAGGCCATGAAGATTGTTAAGGCACATGAGAACAAAATACTTCACCCTGCCGATATTCTTGAGTTTGAAGATGGTCGTATTACCAGTGTGCTTGAAGCGTTCTTAAATCCAACGCTTTATGATGGCGCTCAGTTACAAGACCCACTACGCCCTGAGAAAGGTTATTCAAAAGCCAAGTTCTACGCTAACGCTGGCCGCTACGGTGACTACAATCCTACGATTCACTCGTTTGTGGAGGGGGAGCGAAACTTTGAGCTGCGTGAGTCTATTGAAACCTTTATGAGTAAGACCGAGGCCACCGAATCTAGACTGGAAGAATTTGATAATAAAGCTATGGTAATAGACCAACGCTATCTACCGGAGCTACGACTACGACCAGGTATTACACTGGTAAAAAGTGAGAAAGGTACCGGTAAGACTTATATGTTGAAGCAACAAGTACAAGACTTTGATGGTCGAGTTATCGCTATCAGCCAGCTAATCTCGTTGGTTAACTCACTCTCTAAGCAGTTCAATCTTGCAGACTATAACGAAATCGAAAGCGAACGGCTGCACTCGTTACGTATGCAGAAGCGCTTAGGTATTTGTCTTAACTCGATATACAAGCTGCAAGGTCAGAACTACGACATTGTGATCATGGATGAGGTTTGTCAGCTTGTGCGTGCGATTAAAGCAACAACCGTTGATAAACCGGCCGCATGTTTAAAAGTCTTACGTGAGATTATCGCTGGGGCCAAGTTCGTAATCTGTATGGATGCTGACTTAAACAAAGAGTTCGTGGACCTAATGAGAGACCCGCAATTTGGTATCCTTCCTGAAGACCGCACGATTAACGTTATCGTTAATAAGTACCGTCCCGCAAAGGAGCAACAGCGCCAAGTGACGCTGTACCAAGATACCGATGGTAAAGGGGATACTTCAGCGTTCGTAGAAGCTTTGATGTGTGAGGCCAAGACTACAGGCCTATTCTATGCTTCAAATTCTAAAGTGGACGTACTTAAGAAAGCGGCCACAATTATTGAGGAAATGGGTGGAGATAGCCAGCTAGAGCACGAACACTTCATGACGGAGATTAATGGTCGTCGCGTTATCACAATAACGAGTAACAATTCCCAGACCCCAGAAGTACAAGCCTTTATTCGAGACTTGAATGGCAATCTGAGAGACGATGATATTTTTATGTCTTCACCTTCTATGGGTACCGGTCACTCCATCGATGCTACCGCAGCCGGAGCGCGTTTTAAAAAGACGTTCGCGTTTTTCACAAAGATGGCGGGTAATTTACCTTCGGATTGTTTGCAGCATATGAGCCGCGTTCGTGAATGTACCGACTACCATGTTATGTACCTCGATAACGCGAGACGTTATCCAACCGCGCCTTTAGAAATCGTTCAAAAAGAGATATACGGGAACCGTAACACTATAGATAACAAACTCTGCGTGCAGTTTATTTCTGAATATGATTATGCAACAGAACGTTTGAAAATAAACGACCATGGTTGGTCAGACTGGTATGGCCAACTTAAGAGTTTTGAAAATAATAAACTCAATCACTTTTCTAAAAATTTGATAAACGCTTTAGAAAATGAAGGTTACAACATTAACACGCTTTATACGCTGGCCTCGGATGAGGGCTACAATTTGAAAATGTTGATGGATGAACTAACAGATCAGATTCGAGAAGTTGAAAAACAAAAGCTTAGGGATACTGAGCTGTTAACGGACGAAGAATTTGAAATTTTAGATAACCAGACTTTGAAAAACGCAGAGGAACAACGCCAGCTACTTAAGAAACGCCAAGCGCGACTCTTTGGCCTCGAGGCTGGGGATGAACTGAACGATGTAGTTACTATGTCAACACAGGCTCTCAATGGTAGACGCAAGGGTTTGATGCTGGGTGCTAACAATGACGACCTGTTCCTTATCGATATGATTAACCGCTTTGATACTAAGCGACACGATAAAGATAAAACGGCGTTTGCAGATCACCAAGGCTTGGGCCGTGGCTTCTTCTACCATTTAGGTGTGATATTTCTAAATGATATCCCCACCTACGATGGCCGTGAAATAACGGATTTAGAAAAAGACCGCGCTTTTGATTTTCTATTAGCCCATGCAAGGGATTTAGAAATCCTTCAAGGTATCCGCATGCCTTTATGTGATACCGACAAGAAGCGTCATGAGTTCGTTCGCCGCGTTCTTACTTCGTTTGGTATGAAATATCGTAGAGAAAAGAAACGTGTAGGTGTCCGTTCAGTTTATAAATATTATTTAGATGATGAACGTTTTAATCGCTGGGTTGAGGATGTGAGAAGGGCTAAAGAGCTCTCCCACAGTACGATGTTCACAGGTCTTGAAGAAGTGCCAGGAAATTTGAAAGCCTATGTATTTCAAGCTTTGGCTGGGTCTCCGCAAGTTTCTGAATTACATCCATATATTTCTAAATTACATCCAGAAATTCAAAACCGACTTATCAACTTACTTAATAATAAATTGTTTGTCGTTACTACTAACGTTGCATAACGCTGTATTATTAAGCATAATACCTATTAATTAATATAATAATTATAAAGGCTCCACTAGGAGCCTTTTTAAAATATGAATTGACGAGTTGAGCATGGATAACGCCACTTTTGGAATTGAAGGTGTAAGCCTTAAATATAATTCTAAAAAATTACAATTTGAAAAACCTATCCATTGCTGGCTTTGGGTGGTCACCTATTGTCGTAAAAATAAATTCCGAATCTTAACTAACAAACCGTTAAGTAGGGATATTTATGAGCAACTTCGTGCGGTTATTTCTCCTAAGAAAGTCAGCTCAAGAGAACTATACGATGCGATAGGCTTTCACGTTAATTCTATAAAATACCTCAATCGTATTCGTACTGGTGCCCAGCGCTTTAACCTCTGGGGAAAGCCTGACGGTAGAGTAACCGAATCCGAAGCAGACCATGCTCGTAAGAGAATGGTTGAACTACATTCTATGTACTTACGCTCTCGACGTAAGAACAAGAAGCAAGGGATTATCATAAATCAGAAAGTGGGACGCGGCACACGCCAGTCAACATCAGATGATAAAGGTGATAAACCTAAAAGAGTATTAACTCTAAATAAAACAAAATAAGTTTTATACAATTAGGAAATTGACGATGCAAAACACTGGTAAACCCTCCGAAGATATCTTCGAAGAGAATATGAAAGCGCTGGGCGCTCATGTATATCGCTTCGAAGACCATGCTGATGTAAACAAGTCTCGCGTTCGCAAACGTATCGTTTCATCAAAACCCTCAGACTATCTTGTTACCGAAAAAGGTTTAACGGCCTACGCGGAAGTAAAAAGTATTGCTGAAAGTTCACGCTTTGATTTCTCTCGAATTGAGAAACGTCAATGGCGCGAAGCAACCAAGGTAACCAAAGCTGGGGGCCTCTACTATTTCTACCTCCATTTCATAAGTATTGATGGCTGGTTTAAAGTACCAGCATCCCTAATTCTAAGCTGGCCTAAGAAGTCTATGCGTTTTGAAGAACTCACGCAGTTTCAATTTACGTGGAGATAAACCTATGCTTGAGGTTACTTGTGGATGGGCCTTACACGCTGAAACTGAAATTAATACTTTAATTTGGAGGAATGCTAGGCTGGCAAAGCTGGTTTTGTTGTGGCGAAGAGGACATATAACAGACCAGAACTTTTTACCCCGAATTGTTCAACCTTGGGAACCAGATGAAGAATCCGAAGAGTTTGAGGACTTCAATGAACTTAGGAACCCTAATGCGGCTTACCGAGTTTTATGCTTTGCTGTGCTGGGACACGCTGTTAGTGTCTATCCAGATATTAAAAGATTTGTACTCGAATACTGGCCGTATTTTAGCCCAGATTTAAACTGGAAAATTAGAGTTAACTTTACTGAGGGCCAAGTCCCCTCAATTATTATTTAGGAAATTGACGATGCAAATGTTACCAATCGAATCGCTAAACGATTTAATTAAACTCCCCTCTTTTGTTCAGACGTTAGGTGACCCTCACCTAGCACGTAAATTCAATACTGGCGTGCCTACACACCGCAAAGGTGAGCGCGAAGAAATGGTGAAAGATACCTTTGCCGGCATTGTAAATGCGCCAGGGTATAAGCTTCACGTTTGTATGGGAGACTTGTTTGATAAGTTTCGCGTTCCTGAAGAAGATATTTTATTTGCGGCCGACGTTTATCGTCTCGCGGCCAGCACTTACCGTGACCGTCAGTTCGTGATAATTCGCGGCAACCATGATGCCTCGAGGGACACCCAGTTCAAGAGCTCGTTTGATGTATTTACACAGCTTGTGGCTCATGTGCCAAATATTCACGTAGTTGCAGAAAAGGCCCTTTACCTAACCATTGAGAAAGAGCATTTTGTTTTCTACCCGTGGCACCCCTTTAAAACTGCGAAAGAAATTGCTGCCGAGATTAAGCCACCGGTAGGGTTCTTCGCCTTTGGCCATTGGGACATTCTTGCTTTTAGTGAAGATAGCTCAGCGACAGATAACTTGATCCCGTTTGAAGAAATGCAAACCGCACTTGCGGTTATCACTGGCCACTATCATACACCCCGTATTTTTATGGAAGGTGATACGCCAGTCTGGGTTACCGGCTCTATGCAACCCTACTCGCATGCCGAGGACCCAAATAACCAGCTCTACATAACGCTCTCTCTTCAAGAAGCAACCACGGCCTTAGAAGCTGACCCTGATAAGTTCAAAAACATGAACCTTCGAATCACGCTTCTACCAACGGAGGCCCCGATTGCCGAAGTGGATTGTTTGAGCCTGACTTTCAAACGCGTGTCGGAAAATAAAGACGACGAACTGGAAGTTAACCTCGATAGCTTCGACTTAGAAGGCATCTTCAAATCGACAATGGCGGAACACGACGTTTCAACTGAAACTACGAATCAACTTTGGGGCCAGTTTATGGACCTAAGCGCGGAGGCGGAATAATGCTTTCTTTAATTAAATATGACTTAACGTTCTCGAACGGCAAAACAATTAAAAACGAGTTGGAACTAAATGCGGGTTCGACCTTGATCACCGGAGCGAACGGCAAAGGTAAATCACTTAACTTTGAAATGGTAGGCTTTGCCCTCTTCGGTAACAAAGCACTACGCGGCATTGCTGGCGATTACAAGCGAATGAAGGTAGAGGTTGTTATTGCTATCAATGGCGAGACGTACACTATCAACCGTACCAAATCTAAGTCTGAAGTCTTCCATAAAAATGAGCCTATCGTAAGTGGTACCAAGCCTGTAAATCAGTGGGTAGTTAGAACCCTGGGTTATGGCTTTGATGTATTCCGTATTGCTCACTGGTGCGCTCAAGGTGATATCCAAGCGCTTGCGGATATGCGCCCAACTGAACGTAAACAAATGATTGATTCGGTAGCTGGCCTTACACAGATGGATGGGCTTGCTAATAATATGGCCGGAGAGATTAGAGAACTGCGTGCGGTTATCGACACTCACAAAAAGAACTTGGTAGAACCTGTGGCGCCGACTCAACCTCAAACTCCTAAGGCCGATATCGAGAATGCGCTAGCAACGTATAAAACAAGTCTTGAGAACTGGTTAACGGCAAAAGCGGTCTCGGTACCAACGGAGCCAACAAAACCTGTACAACCCGAAGAGCCGATTTACCCAGAAAAACCACAGCTTCTATCGCCTACGATGAAAGCCCCTGAGTTCCCGACGTTAACTAACGGTATGCCAAGCACAGTATCCCAGTTAACCACCGTGGAACTGAACCTTCAGAATAACCTTGATAAAGCGGTGAAGGTTGAAGCTGAGTTCTTGCGTCTCGAGGCACAGTACAAGCCTTGTGAACCTAACGCCGAGTGGCCCGAAATAGGAGAGCTTTATGAAGCTTGGGCCGAACACGAGCGTTATACTCGTATCCAAGAGCTCAAGGCTTCACACACGATTGAGTGTCCTAAATGTAACCATCACTTCCATTTGTCGGCAGAGATTGCAGAACTGGAAAAATTACGTTTAAGGGAAAAGGCACCGAGCTTAACCATTAAGCAATGGAATGATATCGCTGCCCAAATTGAAATAAACAAGAGGCATGACACGGTATTAGAAGAGCTGCAGAGCTTAAATATTGATGATTTGAGAACCGCGCTTCATGAAGTTCGCACGGCTAAGTCTGCAATACTGCAGTTTGAGAAAGAGAACAAGGACTATAAGAGCCATGTATCGAATATTTCTCAGATGAATGACCAGCAAATTAAGAACTGGGAAGGTACCTGTAAGCGGATAAAAGACCAGTATGATAACCAGATGCGGATGTATGACAGTCAAGCAACGCATTTTGAAGGTTTAATGCAAGCTTATGCTGAGGCTACAGCTAGGTATGACCAAGCGCAAGAAACGCTTAACAGTATTACACAGCAATTCCCTGAGAATACTGAAGCGACCTTACGTAATGTTATTAGCCAACTAGAGTCGGCCCGTCAAGAATGGGCGAACTACGAGCACCTTTCGGGGCAGTACGAACAGGCTTTGGCCACCTATAATAAAAGTATTGATGGTGTAGCTGCCGAGGAAGAGCGTTTATCGGAACTGTCTCGGGCCCGTGAAGCACTTAAAGTGGTGAAAGCTAAGGTTCAGAGTCACCTATTGCCTTCGCTTAATAAAGTGGCCTCGATGCTTATGAGTGAAATGACCGGTGGCGAATTCCAGTCCGTTGAAGTGGGACAGGATTTCGAGGTTGTTGTTGATGGCCAGCCGCTAAGAACGCTATCAGGTTCGGGTAAAGACCTTGCTAATTTAACGCTACGCATAGGTTTAGGTCGTATTTTGACTCACCGTGTATTACCTTTAATGATGTTAGACGAGATTGATAGCGCGATGGACGACACACGAGCCAGCTTCACATGGCAATGTATCCAACGTATCACGCCTCATATCGGACAGGTTTTACAGGCATCACATAAAGAACTAGATGCCGAGAACCGCGTAGCTGTTTAACTTTTATAGGCTGGTGAAAGCCAGCCTTTGATTTGGGAATTGATTTTATGATAGAGAAACCACGATTTAAAGTCCCTTACTGTAAATACTGCCATGAGTATGCGACGGTAACTCAGCAAGCACCAATCCGAGGGCCTTTCGAAAAGATAACTAAAAACGACGATGCTGTTGTTTTTGAGAGCGTTTGTTTTGACCACGTTAGAAACGCTCACGATGCTTTAACCTTCAGATTCGATAACCTCGCATGTTCTAGGGATTTGTGGTTATGAAAGATAAACCTCACTTCAAAGTCCGCTACTGTAAATACTGTAATGAGTATGCGACGGTGAAAAAATTTCTTCCTCCGGATGTTGTGAGTGACGAACCCCTTACAATGTTTGGTCCTGAAGTAAAATACGAGTTTCTTTGTAAATATCACGCAAGAGACCCTAAACCCTTTGGAATCTAACTTTTAAAATTTGGAAATTGACGATATGACGAACTCAGCTAATGATAACTACCCTGTTGCTATTAATGTGACTACTAGCCTAAGAACCGTACCACTCACTAAATATTGTGAACTGTCTGGTGAAGACATAGAAACGGTACGACAGAGAATTAAACGCGGACACTGGGTAAAAGGCGTACATGCTATTAAGCCACCCCATATTCGCGAACTTTGGATTGACTTAGAAGCGGTAGAACAATGGATAAGAAATGGGGGCAACTCCCTCGCGGGGTAACTATTAGGCCTGGGGCCAAAGAAGACCGTATTCAAATTAACTTCGAATATAAAGGGGTTCGCTGCCGCGAACTCCTTAAGGTTCCAGTCAACAAATCAAATATCAAATACGCGGGTAACTTACGCGGTGAGATATTAAATAAAATTGAGCGTGAAACTTTCCGATACGCGGACTACTTCCCCAGCTCACCAAAGCTAAAAATATTCGGTGGCGCTGTAGCGTGGGGCAAGACTGTTGAAGCGTACTTGGAGGAATATATTGAGAGCGTCAAGAAACGGGGGCTCTCACCTTCTACTATTAAAGGCTACGAAAAACTGAAGACCTCGGTTAAGGAACTCCACCCTATCCCTGTGACCGAGCTCTCGCCGCAAGTTTTGAAAAGCTTTGTTCTCAAGTCTGGGAACTCACCTAAAACACTGCGAAACAAGTTCAGCTTTTTACGTACTGCACTGGCCGAAGCTGTGACTGACGGACTGGTACCAACCAATCCGATTGATGGTGTGAAGCTTTCTAACTACGTAGAAAAAGATAACAAGGTAGATTTAGACGGTGGCCACGATGATATCGACCCGTTCACACCACAAGAAGTCGAAGCAATCTATGAGCATTGCAGACCGGAAGAGCTAAATATTGTTGAGCTGGTTTTCAATACGGGGATGCGGCCTAGTGAATGGTCGGCGCTTAAGTGGAACGAAGTCGATTTCATTCACAACACCTTAGTCGTAAAAGCGGCCATTGTGCATAACGAGATCAAGGGTCCAAAATCAAAAGCCGGTAAACGTGCCATACCTTTAAATGAAAGCGCGATGAATGCCCTTAACCGGCAAAGAGAACTTTCCTATCTGGGTCGCGGTTTTGTGTTCCCTAAAAACTTAAAGTTTGGAATGGAACTGCCAGAGGGGGAGTTGAACCGGATAAACCCAGACTCATTTCGTAAACACAAATGGAGTCGAATTCTTACCGCTGCAAAAGTAAGATACCGGTACCCGTATCAAATGCGTCACACTTTCGCGACTCGACATATTAGTGAGGGAATTAACTTGTGGCAGTTGGCAAATTGGATGGGCCACTCTTCGCCAGAAATGCTATTTCGACACTACGGTAAATTCATCGAGGATTACGAGAAAAAAATCCAAAATGACACGAGTGCGGCACGAGATACCAATGGCACGAATAAAAAACCAAGCTTATCAGCTATTTAGGAAATAATCGACGCGGGTTCAAATCCCGCCAGCTCCACCAAACAAGAAGGTACAAAGAGGGTACAAATCAACAACTTACCTCTTTTACCAGTACCGAAAGGTGACACGAAAGGGACACGAAATGACACGAGTACGACACGAGTTTAGTTTCGTGACACAAATTAAGTGAAACCCATAAAAAAGCCACTCTTAGAGTGGCTTTTTTGTTTCTAGGGTTTAGTTACTTTTGTTTAGTTGGTTCTCGAGGTTCAGGTTCGGGGACAGGGTTATCAGGTCTAGGTACAGGTTTCTCAGCTTCAGCTTTCTTCCTCTTGGCCTCGGCCTCAGCTTCTTCAGCCTCTCGCCTTTTCCTCAGCTCGATTTCTATTTGGTCAGATATCGCTTCAATATACCACTGCATTGAGTTGATATCGTTTTTAAACCCTGCGTCGATCAAACCAACAACATTGTCGTCGATTTTGTTTTCAGTGAATTTTGCCGCTAGCCTTAACAACAACAAAACCATATGTCGTGTCAGCAATGCGGCACCAAAGTTTCTAAAAAGAAGTATTAATGCGGCTTTCATGTTGTAGCTCCAATTATCGTCAATCTCTTAGCGCTATGCGCTTATTTATCCAACCAAAGACAAACGTTTCATCTGTCTCTCGGGATTCGGCCAGTTCTAAATAATAGGCCCCTTGTAAACAATTGAGCGCTTTCAATAGAACCGGTTCGGCCAAGCCTTTACGATAAGCAAAGTAAAGCTGCAGGGCCTTTAGAGTTTTGCTACCAAATATCCCATCCACCTTTATATCGATGTAGATGGTTTGCATCTTATTAAAGGCATTCAACGCACGCTGCAGAAACTTAATCCCTGTACCGGTACCAAGATTCACCCCAGCTTCAAACACCTCCCACGCTATCTCAGGGCTTACCGAAGCCAGCTCCGAGATACGAGGGCCAAACCAATAGGTCTGTAAGTAGATTTCTCGGGCTTTGGATTGCGGCATATCTTTCATAGCGCCAGTGTAACCGTGAGCGCGTGCAACCTTTTCAGTAATTCCCCAGTTCGTAGGCCCACCTTTATCGCGAGGATTATCTACGTACCCCGCTTCTAGTTTCACAATTTGCGCGATATAAGCCTGAACTCTTGGGTCTGCGGAGTAGTTAGCCATTTTTAGCCTCAGAATTTTTGTTTTTAACCAGTTCTTTTAAATAGGACATTGTTTGTGATTGCTGGTTACTGATCTGGGTCATATGCTGAATGACGATACTTTGGTCAGATTCCAGTTTCGAAAGACGGTGGTTTATACCTGAGAGGGCTTGGTCGATATGCTGCTTGTTGAATTCAAGCTTTTCATTAACGCGTTCTTCCCTCGGGTGAGCTAATGCAACGTGCTCTTTGAATGCTGCGAGTTCTCCCGCGATTTTTGTGGCTAAGGAGTTTGCCGTGGCGTGATTTTTATTTACGGTTTCCCACAGGTTTTTATTACTTTGTGAAAAACTTTCATGTGCGCTTTTCATATCAGATTTTATTCCCGATATGATAAATAGCGCGATTGTTACCGCTACACCACTAATAGTGGCCATCACCCCTAAGAGTGCTAGCAAGGTTGTTGAGTCCATCTTAGTGCCCCAAATACTTCATTAAACCGAGATTAATACCAAGTGAACTCAAGATAATTAGCACCCAGACGCCAAAGTATGAGAGCTTTAAGCGAAGGGTATTTATAGAAAAATAAGATACATCGGAGGACCGCGTTTTGAAGTTTAAGAACTTGCGATAATCTCCACTCTTTTCCGCAGCTAGAAATGAGTTGAGTATCTGGCAGACACTATCCTCATAACTAACGTCTAGAAGCACTGAAGTAAAAGTGTATCGGCCTTTCTTAACGGCCATAGGCGAACAGATAAATAGAGCGACAAGTTTATGTCGTTCATTGAAGATTTTAATAACTTCACTTTCGGTAGGGATTTGCTCAACTTTTATATTGAGCTTAGAGGGATCGAGTATGCCCATCTTGCCGCCTAAGTATCGTCAATTAGCCTAATTTTCAATCAAGCATACTACCCTTAAGCAAGACTGTAAATGAACAATGGCCATCCTTGGCCATTGTAATTATGCACCTAAGTTAGCTTGCACATAAGCGCTTATTGGTGAGGCTCCCTGCGTCGATAACGCTTCACTGGTTGAGTAGACAACAACGCCTCTTCCATCACCCTCAATGTAGAGAACTACTGCAACATCAAAAGGTTCTCTCGCGCTCTTAGGTTGGAAGTCTCCAAAGCGGCAATGGGCTTCTGTGCCTTCGAAAACAATAGCGGTGGTGTCTGAGTCGATTCGCGCTTTTTCAGAAGTGTTATATATGATTACTTCTAGCTTGCTAATTGTGTTAGCGGTGGCTTCGAAGTCTATACAACCATCATCATCAACTACCAAACCTAACTCGCTACTCGGACGAAGTTTGATAATCTCACGGTTCGCTCTGCCAGGGTAAATCATTAAGTTACCATCTGTGATCAACTCAAAGGCTACCGAGTCGATTAACTCCAAGATACTACCGTCGAAGTTGAACGCGGCCACGGCAATTGAAACCGTTTTAGCAGTGCTTCGGGTTCCCTCTGTGTCGATGCCCACGACACTAAACGTAATTGTTTGTGCGTCATTCTCGCTTGGCGCGATGAAGCTCGGGCTGGCAGTATTACCGTTGACTAAAGTTACAGTATCCCCCGCGGTCTGCGTCCATTCATAGCTGGCAATCGGATGAGAACCCGCCGTACTTTGTGTGGCATCTAAATACACAGTTTGCCCAGACTCGACGGACTGGTTTGGTCCTAGAACCACGGTTGGTGGTGTAATCACAGGGACTTCCTCGACAATAACGGTTTGAGTCGCAGAACCTGTGTTCCCTGCCGCGTCTGTTGCCGTTGCAGTTACGGTGTAGGTTCCGGCAGTACTAGTATCTACAGGGTTATCAATTGAAAGCGTCCCTTCGTTGGTACTGAAGTTTGGGGTATAACTGTCTCCAACATAAATAGTTACCGTGCTCGGACCGTTATTTATAACAACTGGGGACGTAGTGTCTATGACGCGAGCCTCAGTCTCAGAGTAGACCATTTCACCGTCAACGATATCTATGGTGCTAACCATGGAGCGACCCGTACCATAACCATCATACGTGTAGTTATCGCGAATATACGAACTACCGTCATTGGTGTTTGTAGAGCCCGTCCAAATAACTAGGTCATCGGTTGCAGGGTCATCAACCAATGTAATAACTATAGTATTTCCACTTACCGATGTTGACTGTATTGGTAAGTATGAAAACCTAGTGGTGGAACGAGCTACTTTTATCACATCACTTATGTCACCAGATATTTCAAATTGGTCACTACCATCCGCAAAATTAAAATAAAGTGTTAACTCTGCCCCATTACGTGTAAAACCAGTGAGCAATGGCCCTAAATCAGTTCCTTTAAGTCCACGTAGAAAATGGTGAGCCATAACTACGTTAGCAGCTTCAGTAGGATGAACACCATCATCTACTGTTTTTAAATCATTAGGTTGCGTGTAAGCAATACCGTTTGCATCACAGTAAGCTTTTTGCGCAAGCCTGATCTTGTTCAGTCTTTCATCATAACCGCTATTGGCCCCAGTATTGTTTATGTTGGGTATAGAACCAATAAGCTTAACGGCTTGTAGATTATTTCTTTGGTCCACTTCGTTGTTAAGAAGCTCTAAACGACTTGTGTAGGTAGACGATGTTGTATTTACATCAGAGTGACCTTGAAACCATATCCATTCATGCCAGTCAGTCTCAGCATATACGATTTCCATTTTGGGCCATTCTGAGCCGTTAGGAATAAAGTTTCCTATAACCTCGCCACCTTTTGCGTGACCACAGATAGCCCACATGACGCCAGTTTCTTCAACTTTTCTGTTTACATACTCAGCAATAAATGCCGACTGAATAACACCATCATCAGCTTGTTGCAGCCATTGAGCGTCTAATGTGTTTGTACTAAGAAAGGTTGTGTGAAATGGCGTGGCAACTATACCTAAACTCGTTGCAGTAATCGTGTTGCTTTCTGGCACGGTAATTACTCTTTGAATAAGAGATTGACCGTTCATCATTGTCACACCACCACAACCAAATCGACTAGAGTGTGTGACTGTTTCACCATCTAATAGCAGTTGAAGCTTATACCACTGAGCATTTGCAGGAATGACCAGGTTGAAGGCTTCCCCGCTACTAAAAGTGGTATAAGAGCCATCACCTACAGGCGTTGTTCCGTCTTCATCAACTAAACGATAGGACGCTGACGCTGCACCAGTGGTAATTGCCACAGAAACCGTAGCTTGACCTTTACCAAATAAGCCACCAAATTCCGTAGTTCGAGCGTAGCATTTGTTGTGGGTAAGCCCCTCATTCACAGTGTAAAGTCCTGCTGACTCTTCAAAATAAGAAGAACCTTCACTAAATAACGCTGAATTCGCCATGGTTATTCCCCTGTGACTGTGGCTACTGACCAGCCTATAATGTCGCTAGCATCCGTAGCTTCTAATTTATCAGTAGCTACTAGCATTAGAGGCATTCCTACAGCTATACCTTCTACGCTAGTTAGACTCATGTTAAGGGTGGATTCGGAGGTATCTAAATTTTCACCGTTTAAAATAGAAGCCCCTAACGGTACGGAAGTAACAAGGTAGTATAACCCGCTTACGCCTTGCATTTGCGAGGGTAAGTCAAATGTAATTTGCTTAATTACTACACCTAGTTCCACAAATTCTGCCACTGAGTCTCCGTAAGTACCGTCTAATCCTGATGTAGTATCGGTTAATACATTAGGGGTTACTTCAGTATCGAAGTCATAAGTAACATTGGTATCGTTACTACGAATTATTTCTAGCACCCCTGACACAGTAGAGTGTAAAGGTCTGCCGTTATTTTTATCGTTACCAATCCTTAAAAGTGTAAACCCTAAGTTGGCTGTAACAGAATTAGAAAGTGTTTCTGTACCGTTATTGTAGGTGATTGTTATAGTGTCACCGACTCTTTGTACTTTAACCCCTTCAATTAAATCACCATCCTGAAAACCTGTAGGAATTGTTGCTGAGCTTCCTCCCGCGTTTATGTAGGCATTCCCCCCATCATAAATACCTACTACGACACTATTAGAAGCAACAGTTGATATAATTACTTGAGGGTCGCCCGTAGGTGAAGGTGTGTAGTGAATGGTTGGAAGGTTAATTGTAAAATCCCCAGATATAACTATATCTGGTAACACTAAAGAACTTGAACCTTTAAACTGTAAAGCCATTTTTATTCTCTCTATACTGTAATTGAAATTGTGTTAGACCAAGTACCAACTAACGCACCGTTGAGGCATCGGCATCTGATCTTGTATGTGCCTGAAGTAAAAGAAAGTGAACGTTTGAAACAGCCTATAACCCCAGGAAGTTCAACGTTCGGAACGGTTAAAGGTGACCAGCTAGAACCACCGTTACTAGACACTTCAAACTGCATATCTGTCATAGCGAAACGATTGAGGTCGTCGATAGTCGGGTAGGTTTTTAGAATTTCGACTGAGGCTTGGAATCCCGCCAGAAGACTTCTACCAGAGAAGTAATAGTCTCCGTTTTTCTTCTGGTTGCGCATTTGCTCTTTGGTAACGCATCGCACGCCGTCTGCAACACAGTTCCAAATTTCTTGGTATGCCGGTGAGTGATTGGGTGCGAAAGTTTCGCGGGTACCAAATGTCGAAATAAACTCGCTGTTGTTAAGCATTGCTGCACCGCGTCTGTGAGTACGGACGACTTTACATGAGCCTTCGAATCTACCGTTATTGACCTCAGTAATACGCTTACAGTCAATGATTGCGTCTGAAGAGTTTCTACCCTCAAAGTTATAGATGTGGGCTGTGTAAATTTCTGTTGGTGTACCCCAACTACCTGCTCCCCAGTACGGAGCGTTAATGACAAATATGTCACTGTTACCAAACTGAGCGTTGTAGTTACCTCTATTCGATTCAAGTAACAAGTCAGCAGTTACGTTACCAATCTGCTGGATTTTGGTGTAAGGATTGCGGTACTCTGAAACCATCGCGGTTTGCCAAGTATCGTACTGCCCTGTGTATCCCCCAACAAAATCCATACCGTCAATTTCAACCGACTCACATCCACGTAGGTTTACACCGTTTCTTCGGTTCTGTACCCATACGTTCTCAAATAAGTAGTGACGATCTGAATTACTACTGCGGTATCCATCCGCAGAGTTCTGTGCCAACTCTTGGTTTTGAATATGAACGTCCGCTGTGTATCTATTTTTTAATCTATCGATTGGCGGCAGTTTCCACGAAAGATTCACGGTGGCCCCTGAGACTTCGCCTGTGAGTGTAGGAACTGCAGGGGTTTCCGTTCTAAGCAATTTACGAACGTAAATATTTTCAAGAAGACCTTTATAGCCACTAGCCGTTATTTCAATCTGTGTGGCATTTGCCGGTGCACGGATTAACCAAACCTCGCTACCTTCTAAGCTATGGCTATATTGGCCTAAAACACTGCCCAGCTTGGGCTTAACCCAACCACTTTGCTTTTCCCTTAGCTTTAAGTAGATTTGGTATATCTCACCTTCTTCAAAATTATATGAAGCTGTTAGAGAGTTACTGGTACCTAGCGTGCTATAAGTATTACCATTCCTAGACCACCCAGAGCCCGAAAAACTATTAGGCTGAACAACCTTAGGCCCCACCTCCGGTGAAGGATTGATAATAAACTTGTGCATATAAATGATGCTTTCGGTGGAATACCTAAAGTAATCAATTGCTGTTTCCCCAGGGTCTAAATGAAGCCAAGCCTCGGCAGGCATATAGCGAAGTGAACCTTCTTCGGTTGCCAAAATCCTTGCCCCACTTGGCAGGGTTACTACACTCTGGAAGGGTCTTTCAGTACCTTGTATTGATATTGCATCATTGAGATTCGGGATGTGCATGTATGGTAGGTTTAGTGTCTTATTGGCATAAACCTCTAAGGTGTCTATCGTTACCTCAGCTTTTTCCCCACGCCAAGATTCCCCTTCTAGAAGCTCTAAGGTTTCGTTATATAGAACTCCATTCATCATTACGTTGTTCAAGACAATCGTGCATGGGCCTTGAGCCGAGGCAAAAGGTAACGGCGCGTGAGCTCGGTAATCTCCCCCATTAATCGTTAGCGTGGCATTAGGGCCAACGACGACTACACCTAAACCGCTCGTTTCCTCCAAATTACAACCACAGTTGTTTAGCTCCCCGCCTTTGTGAAGATAATAAGCAAAACTATCCCCCGCTTTCTGACGCGTCCACGAGACCATACAATTTCTAGCACTGGATTCTTCTTCAAATTCAATACCCGCGCCATCGTATTCGGAAGTCAAATTCCTAACGTCTACAGGGCAATCGAACCTAAACCCGTTGCCGCTGAAGCCCATCGTTTTCACATATCTTACGAGAGCCTTTGACCCAGACTCTAAAACCAGTCCATGTAGTAAGGTCTCGTTCTGGCTGAAGTAGTGGTTTTCGTTTTTTATTTTTCCACCAATCACCTCAATCCCTGTATGGCCGGAACGAATAGCTACCCCACAATCCCCAAAACCAGAGACATTGAAGTCCTGAATACTTACATTTGATGAACCGATAGGGATATCTAAAGCTTTAAAAGGGGTCTCGATAAAGGTCAAATCCCTCAATATCCAGTCGGTCATAGAAAAGCCATTGGTGGCAATTAACCCAGCATTTTTAAGTACCGCGCCGTGAATCTCGCTACCTTTATTATCTTTTTCAAGGGTGATGAAAGGATCAGAGTCCTTTAGTTTTATCCCAAAGAAACGATGATAATTACCACCTAGGACAATTAACTCCCCACTCACGAACTGAATCCATGGGCTATGAGAATTGAGGTTGGTATCTATTTCTCTCTCGCCAACCTGTAACCCAAAGTAGAATGATAAGGGGTTACCATTCTGGCCTTTGGTTAGGTTAAGGTTCCAGGGGAGAGTTCTTGGCGTCCAGTTACGTACCTGTTCAGCTTTAGCGCCAATATAAAAATTATCCCCAGGGTCTACACGATAGTCTGGGTCGTTGTAGTCGCTGGTTGAATAGATACGTTTATAAATTTCCTCTAGGTCTTGAGCAGGGTTACAGTTATCCCATTCTTCACCATCGGTCCATTCTGCAGCTTTGTTTAAGTTAACGTCGAACAATCTATTCATAATGGGGTATTCTCATTTTAATGGACTCTACGGTCAGAGCTGCGGTAACTTCTGAACCGGCTCTTTTAAAGTAAATTCTTTCATCGGTTATAAATCTTGCAGGTCCAGGGTAATAAACCTTGTTCGGGTCACTGTTGGAGACTGTTAGTGCGAGGGTGCCACTGACGTAAGATACGTCTAAGATAAGTTCAAATTGGAATTCATCGAATGCGTCTCCGAAGAAACGTAAAGCGTCAGTTCCACTCGTAGCACCCGTTACCGTAAACACGCGAGGGTTATTCGGGTCTTGAGCCCAGCTTGCGCCCATAGCATTCGGTGTAGTTGGCATCATATCTTCGCTATACCAAAAGCCATCCGCTCGACGGTGAAATTGTTTAAAGGGGCTTTTGAGCGTACCGAACGCGGTATCAAAGCTAGCATTTAATGAGCTGCAGTCAGACATATCTGTGTCGAAGGTTTGCCACCCTGTCTCGAGCTGAACATAGTCAATGATCCCCTCGAAATACTGGCTCCCAAACTCACCGATTTTATAAAGCTCAGTAACGGTAGTTTCATATACATGCCATTGATGGTTCGCCAAAGTCGGGTTATTTGGTAAGCCTAAGCCACCAACCCCCATCGGATATACACGCATCTTTATAGTGCCAGTGTAGGAACTGTTATTTTTAAATCGAAGAATTAGTCCCCTGTAAAATACCGCGAACCTTCGACTTTCTAGATTAGTTGGTACCGTGAACCAACGGTCTGTAAAAGCCACATGGAATAAACCTCGCACATTATCAAACAGCATAAGCCGTTTATCGTTGGGGGATTCGGTTGGCAACTCTTCTGTAGGTTTATATGTTGGGTAATCAATCAATCGATGAGATAGATTTTCTTCTTTCTCAACCGGAGCGCTCTGGGCCACTTGCGTGTATAAATAATTAAGCGCTGCCTCCACCGCGGGTTGCAAATCCCCCGCAGGATTATTTATAGCCTCAATTAATGCGTCGTAAGCAGCTCTGTTAGCTTCAACGGCACTTAAATAAACGTCGGCGTCCCCTAACGGGATTATCTTTGCGGTTTTTTCTACAACGTTAGCGTTTGGCCAAGGCGCTGTAAGTGTTAGCGTTCTATCCTGAGTGTTAGAGCTCTCCACCGTAACGGGTATGGAATATCCTTCTATAAATAACTGACTATTTGTTTTAATCGCAAAGTTTGAAACGTTGTCATTAATTTGAACAACGTTTTCATTCGTATTTATAGAGACGGAGGTAAAATTTCGGAGATAGTTCATTAGGCGGGTCTCTCTTCTACACTAACGAGACTCAAACGCTGTAAGTCTATAAATTGTTGTAGTAATGCACGCTGCTGGTTTGTCACTCGTAGCCTATAAGTGAATGTTGCAAGGGAGGTGCTAGTATCTGTGAAGGTAAATGAGCCCCCAGAAACTTCAGCCATGGTACAGGTTGTAACGCCGTGTTCAGGATCATCAAACTCGCGGTATGTGACTGTCCCTGTCAAGACTTGGCGTTGAAGCTCTGACCACCCCCCACCCCCTAAACTACGCTCTAAAATGATCGTTGCTTCAGGAACAAACCCTTGATTAGTTGGGCACGCTTCGTCCCATGAGTAAGTCCCGCGCCAGTTTAAGCTACAGCTCACCAATTTAGGGTTACCATTAGTAGTAAATGGACCGACTTCAACCGAAGGGTTGAGAGACAATAAGGTACTATCCCCCCCATTTATCAACTGGCCGGTAGTCACAGAACCACCGAAATATTCGTTACCGTTAAGGTCTCGCCAGCCTAGGGATGCGTTCTGTTTTGTAAGGGCACTGTAATTAGGGTCAGAACCGTTGAGAATTGGGGTACCTTTCCATATCCAAAGATTATCTGGACCAAAGCCATTAGGGTCTTCAATCTCCATAACATTTGGTGTAACCGTAATTTTTCGGGTTGAAACTAACGTTCCTCTAACCTCAACATCCGCAGTCATTACGAGCTTCTGAGAAGCAGAGTCGTAGGTAAAAAAGTCTTTTCCGGCTTTATTGGCGAACGTTAGGTTATCCATATAAAGCTTAATCGCGCTGACCCCGCTGCCCCCTGTAATCTCTAAACCTGTAAACGTTTGTTCTTCATCAACTACACCGAGGGTAAAGGTTGCTTCTAGGTTACCCATAGCGTTTTCTAACGCTTGCATGTAGCTGACTACCGAGACGGAATCACCATCTAGATTTTTGATTTTTAGCTCAGTGAAAGCACGGGCCAATGGTGCACCCATGACCCAATTACCTTCATCATCTTCATAGCCAATCTGGACGATATTATTTTCGACAATTTGGGTCTGAACGGTTTTATCTCCGACCTTACCCCTTAGCGCCATAATATCGAGGGAGTTAATCTTATTGGCATCGTCAAGACTTGACTGAGTTAGGATTAGGTTCTCATAGGTATCACCTAACGCTGTGGTTCTCTCATCCCAGATAGTCATATCCGCAAGCATCTGTGTGATGCTGTCGCTTAGGGATTTACCCCAATCTGGGCCCTCGTAGTTAAGCACCTCATTTACAACACTCCCAAGGTCTACTTGGAAGGCTTCTGTTGCCGTAATCTCTTTACGTACCCATGCGCCAAAACCTTCTTTAGAGGCTAAGCGGTACCAAATATGGAAGACTTGACCTTCTGCAGAGGAATAAAGAGTGATCGTACTTCCGTTCGAGTAGTCCGTCGCTTCCGTGATCACATTCTCGCTATGGTATTTGAACTCATAGTAACTAGAAGTCTTATCAACTTTCGGAGGCGTAAGCGTGATAATGCCGCCTTCGTTAGTGATAGTAGGTTCTTCTGGTGGGGTTGGTGGTGCGGTAACCGTGAACGTTATCGTCTTAGGCTTGCCGTAGCTAAGTGTATTAGTAAAACCCTTAACTTTTACGACATAACCTTCGGCTGCTCGTAAGAACCCGAATACTTGGCTACTGTCATATATCTTGTAACTAGAAATCTCGCTCTGGCCATCCGGCTTATAAAGCGTGATTTCATACCCATAGTTGTTATCATCCCACGTTACCAAATGCGGGTCTTCATCAGAGAAAACGTATTGATAGCTTAAGTTCGTTATCTCTTGCGCGGGGTTACTTACTTGGAATGCTAGAGGGCTTTGGAATAGGTCGGGGTAAAAGCCTCCGACAAGATCCACAACGCGTGCTGTAATATATAAATCAGAAGGCAGTTCCTTACCTTCAACAGCAACCTCGAACTCGCTTTTAGGGATAATTAGCGAAGACTTTGCGGTCTTGGTCAAAAGGTGTACGCGGTTATCTGGGTCCACATCGTCGTATATCTTAAACTGAATACCCAACACACCATTTGTCTCAAGTAAGTTAACGCGGTTAACTTCTGTAGAGCCAAAGTCAAACATTACTTTACTATCAATAGTTAGGGCATAGTTCTCATAGCGAATAGTGATTTCTGGGGTGATACCCGCGTCTCTCAAATCTTCAGCGGATACCATAGTTGTAGACCATTGCAGAACGGTCCATGGACTAGCGTTGTCCCCTTGGGCACTACGTACCTCAATTTGGATATCGCCTAATTTTACGTTCTGAATCTCGAAATAAAGGTTGTTGGTTTTCGTGGTGTACTCTCGGCCATTAACCGATTGTTCTGTAATACGAACTTCAAAATAACCCCCTGGCGGTAAAGGGGCCTCTAGCTCCCAACCAATCCAAAGGTTTATCTGCTCTACTCCACGAACCTGAATATGCTCTTCATCCAAAACGCGAAGGTTCTTAACCTTGCGAACTTGTGGTCTCAGAAGAAACGAGTATTTAGGAGCTTCAGAAATAATTAGGTTGTCAGCGTCACCATGCTTGTTTAGGTTTACTTCCTGACAAAAGAAATCGTAGAGCTCGGGTACGCTGTCGTTTTCAGTAACACTTATGATGCGCCAAGGCTTAGGTAGACCTATAAGCTGACCATTCTTAGATGCCGAAACAACAACCGGTGCATACTTATTAAAAAGTGTAAGCTCTGGCATTGGCTGTTTTAGTTTTAGCCGGTAAATAGGTCGGCCAACATCCGAAGACAGCACATCGATAGTGAAGTCAAAATTCTCGTACTTACCCATAACTTTTACGTTATAGGTGCCGCCTTCATCAAAATACACAGGGTCTCGAAGTGTGACAGCCTTGCTCTCTAACTTCACAGCCCTACCAGAATAGGCATGGCCTGTTTCAGGATCTACGATGTTAATAATATCCATCGGTTCAAACTCCATCCCCAGTTGAGGGGCAGAGAACGAAACCGTTCTAACTTCAGTCGTTACGGATGATATGTAAAACGTCATTCGTCGTTTCACTTCCCACACATCAGTCGCGCCTTTAGCATCAAACTCATGTGTGTTTAGCCCGTATTTTAGAATGGAGTCTTCATCACGTATCTCAGCAACGTACTGTTGTTGGTAGTCCAAAGATGCGTCGATATAACTGGAAGTCACCGCATTGTGACGCTCAGATAAGGCAGAGAAATTATAAGAAAACGGGGAGCCATCGGTCTCGGCCACGCACATTTCAGGAGTAACCCACGCAACAGGAAGATCCGGCAAATCCGCGATAAACTTTATTTCGCCCGAGTCTTCTTCAATAGGCCTAGCGAAAGCACTACCTAAAACATAACGAAGAACGTCCCAACCATTTTGAGGCTCAGTTAATACGGCATTGAAGGCGTAGCGCGGGGCTTTCTCCTGACCTGTAATCGGATTAGTTAAGTTCTTTTCGTTGGTTTGAAGGTCATAACCGTCCGCATATTTCGCCATTCGATAGACGTTATAGCGATTTATCTTTACCCGTGGATTGGCTTTGACAATACCCCACACTGGATTAGTAACCAGCTCGTGTGCAATCCAAAAAGGATTATCCGTAGTAGACTTTTCAGCTTTAAATTGCCCATCCCATGCTGAGCTTTCTTCATAGGTTTTAGTCTTTGGGTCATAGTTCGAAGGAACTGAACACTTAATACCATCGTAATTCGCGCTTACGTTAGGGATACTGGTGAGCTGCTGGCCGAGAACACCCACAACGTGCATCATCGCAAGTCCAGGGTGGTACTCTAAATCGGGGTCGCTATATTCAACCCCATTGTCGGTGTAGGCATCCCCAGATTTGGTAAGTAGTTCATAACTGGTCCAAGATATCGCCGCTACTTCTTCCTCATTAGAATCTTCAGTAAGACGAGTAACTTTAATTTCAAACTGGTCTTCAGGCTTGGTTCTGGCCATCCGTATATTGTGAACTTTCACAAAAGGACTAACCGTGGTTTTACCTGAAATGGTCATAGTTTTTGTATTCCAGTTATCATCCAATAGGTTCTTGTATTGGATTCTGAAATTCGCACTATGCCTTTTAGAGCCATCATCCGTATATTTGACTAACTGAGACACGGTGAACCGCAATTCAATTTCGTCAAATCCCGCTACAGTGGGTACAGTAACTCTAGTTATTGGAGCCTGATATGCTAGGTTTGCCGACACTTGCTGAATGACGTTCTGGCCACCCAGACCAAACCAAATAGGGGTCTGCCCTTCTTCGGGGTCGTCCTTAGCTGAAATTAAGGTACCTTGCTCGAAACGCAGCATTAAGCTGGCGTTATCAAAGTTTGTTTGATTGAGGCTGTTAAAGACTGGGGTGTCGTCGATAAAGATATTGCGAAGCTTTTCTTCGGGGGTATCTCCCACAACGCCGCCTATCGGCCCTTCGGATATCCCAAGGACAAACTCAAATGCGTCTGTAGAAAATAGGTTGTCCGCGTCATTCGAGGGTCCACTACCCCCTCCGCGGCCCTTGAACGTGTTATGCGTCACGGAAGCCCCAATATCGTCAATTTAGCCAGATTTTAAAAAACTTGTGTTGCTCTTATACCATCAGTCTCGCGCCCTCGGGGGGTCGAAGTAGTTTGGCCTACTTCTTGAGACTCACTATTGAAGTATAGAGTAGACCAAGAATCTCGTCTGTTGTCACTAACTTCATCCCAAACAACGTTAGTAAAATTTCGAATATCTGCTGACGACCTACCAACACTTTCAATATTGAACTGAAATAGATGGCCACCGAATCTATGGCGCCCAAAAATCATCGCCACGGGGGTACCTGAACGTATGGTGTTGGGGTATGAGGTAGCGGTATTACTCGTTTCATCCGAAGTATTATTCTCTGGTGTGGGCATCAGCTCTTGGGCTAACCCGCCTACAATAAGCGCTAAACCTAAGTTAGCCACGAGAAGGTTTATGCTTACCATACCCGCCGAACCTAAGGCCGCGAACCCTGCGGCTACCGGCGGTGCTAATATCGCCACGGTGATCAAGATTATACCAACAACTATTTTTACCCAGCCGTTGTTACCACCACTACCCTGAAAGCCCTTAAGTGTCTTAAGTGTTTGCTTGCGGCGTAACGTCATAACCCCATCCATAACCGGCTCGTCTAAGTCCAAGGTGGAATTAAGCCCTTCGACTTCACAGACATATCTAACTTTAGCCTTGCGAGGGTTAAAAGCCTCTTGTAGCTTCAGTGCTTCAAGGGCCTCTCTATAATTTGCCGCAACGGTCTTAATAACTTTAGGGATAGCATTGCTAAACCCAACCAACTTAATCGTCACCATGGGGTACTACCTCTTCTAAAATTACACATTCGGATTTCACGGAGAATTTTACCGATTTGTATTTAGACACTATCCAATGATCCCACTCCGGTAGAGACAGGAATGTATAATAATCAGATAAACTTAGATTGGAGAAATCATCCGTATGAGAATGCCAAGACGCTACGGCATTGGCATAATACTTTTCAAAGTCTGCCTCGGAGACCTCAAATTCATTCTTAGGGTCCTCGGCAATATTATCTACCTCAACAATTTCACCGGACTTAAGAATAAAGCCACAGCGCTCAGCCGTGTCATTCCACAAATTACTCAACTTTTTCACTATTCGCACTCCGTAATTTTGCACGTAGGTGAATGGGTAAACCTTTATGCAGATTGTGAAGGGCTACAGCATCCGTCGTTTTCTCAATTTCTGGGTGTCTTACAACACGAACCACACGGAAACGCCATTTATCGTCATAGTCAACGATTTCGCTTACGCGGCCTTGTAAGTGGTGAAGTATTTTCTGTCGGCCAACATAAATTGCTACGTGGTTTACGACTTCACTTCCAACAATTCGCATCATCAATACATCGCCGAACCTAACTTTGTGAGGGCAATTATTGGTATCTTCAAAACCTTCACGCTGGAATAGGTTGGTAAAGAAATCTAAATTAGGGTCGAGAATCCAGTTGTTAGGTCTAGCGTAATTAGTAAGGTCCATCTGGTAACGGACCTTGTAGAAATCGCGAACCAAGGTATAACAATCCTGAATGCCTTGTTCATACACATGGCCGCAAAAGGTATTTAATTCTTTGATCATACGATTACCGTTCTAAACTCTGGCTGCACATATCTGCGGGGTGGGAATTTTGTTTTGTTACCGTCAGAAAGCCTTCGCAACTGAAGAGTTAGGATAGAGGCACTGATATTACTGGCATGTGAAACATAAAATACGTGTTTGGAAGTGAGGGTTCCCCCCTTCTCATGCGGGAGAGCTTTATAACGGGTTACCACGGAGTCCTCTAAAAGACCTTGGTTCAAGTAGTAACTATAAAGCCCCCCTTCATTGGGGAGGGATAAACTAGGACGATTTTTCTCACCGCTGGATTTGTTTCCAACCCCAGTCACTTTAAAAGGAGAATGCACCCATGTGGTACCTTTCCACTCACGGGTTTCTCTATCCGTAAGACGAATGATAACCGGCTGACCATCAGGGTCTTCGATAATGAGTTCTAGATAGGTGGTTAAGTCTTCAGGGGTCAGCGAATGCCGTTGAGACTGAATTTCTTGTGAAAGTTCTTTCATCGTCAATTTCCCTCAATTTTCGCTTAGTATACCGAAAAGAGGAATAGATTGAATATTTTTCAAACGCCCAAAAACAGAACACCCCAGCAAGGCTGAGGCGTTGATTTGGAAATTGACGATAATTAGGAGCCACTTGGACTACTAACCGAGGTCAATATTACGGACACACAATTTTATTGTCAATAATATTGTTTAAATTAATTAATAAATATTTTATTAATTAAAGTGCTACCTCACGCAACACTACCGTAAAGGGTTCTATCGCCCCGTCTCCGCCAGTAATCCCTTCTGGTAACTCTAGCGCTTGGTCAAATCGAACAACAACATTACCAAACTTATGATGTTGGAAAAGGAATTCTTTCCATGTTTCGTGACGTTGGTAAAACTCATCCAAATGATCTGCACTATAACGTCTTTCCTTTGGCCCTAGAAGCTGGGGATTTTCAAAATATTTCATTACTGAATATTTAAGTGTGAATATCCGACTAACGGGCGCTGTAGGTTTAGTTACATAATCCCATTGATTACCTAATGAGAGTTTAGTTGACCGGTCCCTATAGCGGTGAGAGACCTTATGGTAAATAAAATTAAATTGTTCCAACGACATTACTTAGTCCTCATTGCTACAGATGCGATTAGTGAAGCAAGTTCACCGTCTCGGGCGATATCGTCTCCAATTACTGCTTTTACGTCATTTGGCCCCATCGGAGGTAACTGTTTCTCGCTTACTACATAAACGTTTACGGTTCCTGAATCTTTACTGTTTGTTGTAGACATAGACTGGGCTGCGCTACTTGTCATCATTTCTTTATCTGAAACGCTGCTGGGGTCGGCAGAATTTAAAGCCTTAACTGTCTCTAAACCCAGGGCATCTACCGCAGCTTTACGTAATACAAATTCCCCTCTGCTTACTTTGGCGTAGGTTGAATCTCGAGTAGACATTCCACTGGTAATTAATCCCCCAGTCTTATAGCTACCGGCTATTACTGGGCCGCCGGTAAACATCGCTCCGGCTCCACCGAATAAACTACCTAAACCTCCGCCGCCACCCATTAGGCCTAGACCAGAGAATATTGACGAGATCATTTGGTTGGCGAGAGCGCGGGTCGCGATATTGGCCATTTCCGTCAGTACAGTCGCACCTAAGGCTCTAAAGGCGTCCTCTCCCTCCGCCGCACCCGTTATAATATCCGCGAACGTTGCACCAAACGCATCCCCTAAACCTTTGGCCGCGTCCGTAGCTTCTAAGGTCATTTGGGTCAAGACGTCAAAGTTTTCGTAACTATTATTGACTTCATCAACGATATAAGAGCCAGCGTTTGCGAACTGAGAAGCTACACCTTTGCCTCCCTGCCCACCGTAGGTTTCATCAACACCTTGCTCCCCTAGAGGTGAATATTTAGTGCCATAAATCGCGGCTTGGGTTCTACGGAATTGGTCGCTTTCATAAATACTCTGATTTATCTTGCGTATCGTGTCTCCCATCTGGTCTCTAAATTCACGTAGGCCTCTATCCGCTTCCTTAGAGGCTTGTGACAGGTCTTCGAGATTAGCGTCCAACCCAATATTTTGTGTCTCAAGATCTTCAACTGACTTCCTTGTTTTAGCTTTTGAGCGGCCATCCGTTAGCGCGGGGTTATCAATAATGGTTTCTTGCAGATAATTAGCAAACTCAGTTAAGGCTTCTTTCGCTTGTCGAACGGCTTGTTCTTCTAAAGCGATAGCCTCTTTCTCAAGTTGTACTGCTTGGCTCTCAATATCATTAGCAATACCCGCAGCACGCTCTCGGGTTTCGTCGGTGTAACCTTCGTTGTTTGAGATATCAATATAGCGCTGGGCCTCATAGCGGGTATCTTCCGCTTGGGTTCGAAGTTTTTCAGCTTCTTGTCGTGCTTTGGCCAAGGCATTGTTTATCTCACCGCGCTCGGTTCCGATAACATCCGTTAAGAGGCGCGATAACTCATCATCATCCCCAAGCAATTTAAAATCGCGGACGTCTAGGTCTTGTTGTTGACCAATGGAACGTTCTAAACGACTACGGGCAAAAGTCTTGGCTTGTATCGTATCGAATTCTTGGTTGCCCAAGGTAACCCGAGCATTGAGCTCTCTGTCTCGCTGGGCAACAGAAACAGGAGAGTTACCATCAATGGCCGCGAAAAGCGTATCTTGCTCATTGGCCACACGTTCTCGCTCGAGATTAAGCTCTTTGAGCTTAGTTTTTATTTCATCTGAAGTTTCTCGGTCTGTAACTTGGCGAAGTTGATCACGCAGTACATCCAGCTCTTTATCTAACTCAGCCAGTCGTGCGGGGTAATATAAATTAGCATCCGGCCTTGCATCTTTCGCAGCCGATTGTAGAGAGCGCTCAAGCTTACCTCTCGCTTCCCCTGCAGCTTGGTAATAACCTTGCTCTTGAAGCACAAGTCTAGGGTTAGAAACCCCTTGCGCTTCCAATTCCGCAATGGCCTCTTTCTCATCTTCGAGCAAGGCTTTTATCTGATCACGAACCAGTGTGTTTATGTCCTTGAATGTGCCTAAGTAGTCACTGGTCTCGTAGTCTTTGTTTTTCTCTGTTAACGCATTGATTTCCTCGCTGGTCTCAGCGATATCATTCAACAGTTCGCGACGGTTTTTAATTACCACTTGGGCAATCTTTCGCTCTTCCTCTTTGATACTCGGGTCTAACGAATCGTATTGTTTCTGGTTGTTCTCCACTTCCAGTAACGTGTTCGCTCGGTTAAGCATTTCTTGAGCAAGGTTGTTTATATACTCTTCGGCTTTATCCCGTGCATCACCCGATAAGCCAAATTGCGCCATGAGAGAATCTAGTTCTTGCGGGGATTGGTTTAGGATATTGAATAACTGGCTTTGCAATGCTTGTGTTTGCGTGCGTGCCTCTTGTGCACGACCATAAGCACCGGCCTCTTGGGGGTTAATGTTGCGGATAAGCTCGTTGATACTCGCAAGATCATCCCCGAAATTCGGCAGCGCGGTATCTATCAGACTTCTATAAACATTTCCTCGGCTGGCAAAGCGGCCTCGTTGGGTCGCGGTTTTACCGCTACCAACGCTAACATCCGTTCCCTTCTCTTGGGCTAATAGTCTGCGCTCAGATGAATCGAAAAAGCCGATTGAAAACAGCTCATTTAATTTAGCCTCAGAGTTATCAACAAAGTTATTTCGGTTTTGGGTTTGAAGGTACCCCACCCCATCACGAGTAGCGTCCTCAAACTCCTTCATCTTGGTAATAAGCTTGTCGTAGCTGTCTATCGAATCATCGATGTACAACCCTTGCTGACGAAACTCATCGTTAAGACGACGTATCTCGCGCTGAAGGGACTCGTTATTTGTAAGGTCATTTTGCTTTAAGATAAGCGTATCGATAGCCGACCCAACTTTCTTAAGCTGGTCTTCATAAACCTTAGTTTCAGAGGTACCACGGTTTAAGGCCGCTTGCGTACTATCAACACGATCATTAGCTCGGGCTCGGCCATCGAGGTACTGGTACCCATAAACCCCTGCGGTACCTACGGCAGTAGCAAGCCCAACCCCAGGTATTGCACGAGCGGCGAACCCCGCAGCCGTACCTAATCCTCTACCAGTGGCAACCTTAGCAAGCCTAGAGATTGTGCTACCTTTACCTTTTCCTCCGGTTAGCATATCGACGCCGCCAAGTAACCCCGCTCCCAGACGAAGAACGCTTCTTGTGGCCAGTACGCCCCCTAGTATGGAAGCTGGTACTGCTAAAGCGCTTAAAATTGGCCCGAGGTCTCTTACCACTGAAAGAAAGTCAGCGGTCTTTTCAGTAAGCTTGGTAATAGTGTCTAGTAGTGGCTCCATTGACTCATATACAATCGATTTACTGATAGAGCCTAAACGGTCTAGCTGGTTAGCTAAGGCTTCCATCTGCGTGTCGTTCGCACGGGCCGCAGAACCCCCAATACGCATTTGTTCGCTTAAGTCTTCCGCTACGCTAATGTTGTTTGCAAACGCTCCGTATGCGGATGCTGCACGTACTTCCATACTTTCCATAGCATCACGGACAGTAAAGCCACTCTCGGCCAGTGTTTTCATTACCGGTATTAAACCGTGAGTCGTAATATCTAGGTCAGACATTGAGAGCCCGAGGTTGTGTACAATCTCGGTAAAAGACTCTGACGGTTTCTGCAGGGATATAATAATTTGTCGAAGGCCGGTACCAAGTGTCGAACCCGCTCGGATACCCGAGTTAGCCATTGCGCCAAGTGCGGAGACCGTTTCTTCAAAAGTCACATTCGACTGGGCCGCTAAGTTACCCGAGTACTGAAGACCTAAGGCGAGTTTATCTAGGTTCAATTTGGAGCTGTTCACAGCCGTAGTCATTTTGTCTACGATGTTGGTCATCTGCGAACTGTCTTTATTAAATACCCCTAATGTTGATGTGGCTAGGTCAACGGCACTTTTTAAGTCCGAACCTACCGCTGTAGCAAAGAGCGTAACGCCCTCTATCGCATTTTGGATATCATTTTGACCTAAGCCAGCCTGACCAAGCGTTATGGCCGCATCCGCTACGTCCGTGGCTGTAAACTTAGTTTTCTCCGAAACATCAATAAGGTTTTTAGATAGCTCTTCCATTTCCTCATTGGTGAGGTTCACAATGGATTGTAGTTGTTTGAACTGTCTATCTAACTCTGTTGAGAAAGTCGCGGACGTTGCAAGGCCACCAACACCGGCGCCCATCACAGCGTAGTTACGAAGTAATTGCCCTTGGTTTCTGAATAGCTGGGCTCCGCCATCTAAGCGCTGATTGGTTTGAGATTGTCTAATCTGTTCAATACGACGAGCTACACGCTGTTGTTCGGTCACTTGTGTCGAAGGTCGCTGGGCTTTCTGTGCGGCTTTTTCAGCGCGTTTGGCCTCGGCCGCAGCATCAGCGAATTCTTTTAAACGTGCTTTGGCAAGCTTGGTTGATTCTTCAAGCTCTCTTAGCGCTTTACCCGCGTTATTCTCTAGCGTTTTATTTCTCGTCTCCGGCGCCAGACTGGACTTCAACGCTTTACGGGCAGCATTCTCGTAAACTTTATTCCGAGCAATAGCGTCCTCTAGTTGAGTTCTGTTCAACGTAGAGATTTGAGACGCTTTAACCTTTTGCCCTTTAGCTACGGTAGGGTTTAATCGAAACTCATCATCATTGTAGGATTTAAGGGTTCGTCTTACGGTTCTAGCTTGGGTGTCTTGTGCTACTTCTGCTTTTTTAGAAGCCTCGGTAAACTTCTTTAGTCGTGCTTCTGCAGCGACTAAACCCGATTCAAGTTTCTTAAGTGCACTTTGAGCTTTCTTCTCAAGGCTAACATCCCCCAGACGAATAGCATCGTTAAGCGCACTTTGGGCTCCACTACGTAAAAGCTTTTGCCTTTGAATACCTGTGCGCAATTCACTTTCGTTTAACGCGTTTACTCTAGATTTATAGAGCTGGCTACCTTTTGGGACGGTGGGGTTTTTACGAAATTGAAGATCGTAATAATCAGCAAGGTCCTTTGCTTGTTTCTTGGCTTGCGCTTGCGCCTGTTTAGTGAAGCGACCTGTAATTTCCCCAAAGGCTTGATTCAAACCTTTCACTAACTGCTGTTGCTGTTGAGGGTTAAGTCCCTTCCCAAGGGTTAAGGCAATTTGATCTAGTAACGCACGCGCATTCTTTTGGTTCTCACTTAAGATTTTGCGTTGGGTGTTAACTTCATTCTTAGCGTTCTGGGCGAGTTCAGAGCGCCCCTGTGGGGTGTCCTTAATGGCCTTAATGTTGGCTTGAAGTTGTTGACTCGCGGCTTGTGTGACCCGCTCTAGCTTTTCAAACTCGCGAGTTAGTTCCTCGATTACCTTTTTGGATTTAGGATCGACGGTAAAATTAAGTAAGGTATTTCTAATTGTATTGGATGCAGTGCTGCCGGCCATCGTCAATTTCCCCTAATTGTTACCCAAAAACGGCTCTTGCTCGGGCCTCAGCTTCTATTTCATCTTTTGGTACCGTGCTCGTAGTTTTACGTCTGGGCTTGCCTGAACCACTTTCTTTTTTACCGAAGATAGTCCCTGCGGCATTCAATAACGTCACATACTCTTGGGTCATTGTGACAGTCTTTAAGCCAAGTGTTAGCTTGGTTTTAACTTTGATATCTTGGTTACTATGTGACCAAAATATCTTCTGTAGCTGGCTGGGTACCGTTTCGAAAACAAAACACAACTGCTCTTCAAACGACAGTTTTAGGTACCAAGAATTGAAGACTTCTAAGTGGTCTGCTTCTTCTTCATTCGTTGCTTGGCTCTTTGTAGAGCCTTCATAAAAAAAGTCTCAACGTGCTCCGATACCCATTCCAGCAAGTCCAGTATTTGGTCTGGGTCTGCCTTCATTGTATTAATATCGAAATTCTGGGTTATTCGGCCCGTCTCATTTCTTTCAGATAGGAGTTCAGTAATGACACTCGCCCGAACGTCTGGATTTAGTAAGATTTGTTCGAGTTCATCCGCAGTTCTAAAATACCCTGTGATGGTATTGAGTAGCGCAAAACTCATGAAAACTTCTTTATCTTCGTCGTTAACGCTGATAGTAAAGGTTACAGGAGGGTTATCACTCATCGTCAATTTCCTTAAAAAAGGCCTCCGAAGAGGCCTTCTAAACAGTTTTTAGACCCAGGGTTTTTACGACAATGCGCTTTGTACTGAGTCATGAACTAACTTACCAGAGGTACCTTTGAAAGGTGCATAGTAAGTATCGGAAGGTGTAACTTTAAGTGGCGTAAACTCAAACGGTGTATTACCGAAGTTGTCGGTACCAAATGCCATAGTAAGACCTGAAGAAACACGCATCTTAGGAATAAGAAGTGTGATCCACTTACCGTTAGCTAGCTGGCCTTGAACCTTAGCGGCAAAGTCTCGGTCAACATCCGTTGAGCCCACATCAAGTACCGTTACTAGGGATACATATGCGCCAGCCGGAACTTCCCAAGCCATAGTGCTGTCAGGGACTTCTACTTCGATAGTAGCGGTTGCTGCTGTACCATCCGTTAGTCCTGAAGTAGTTTTTACGGTACCTAAAACAATATTTTCTGAAATAGGGTCGCGAACACTAACCCAACTACCTACCTCAATATCCTGTCCTGTACCATCATTGAGAGCTAGAGTAACCGAACCGGCTGAGAAAGAAGCAGAAGTCTTAACTACGTGAGCATCACCTTCAGGAGATACCAACTCCCCACCGTCTAGACCTAACGCGTAAGCAAGGTTCTTTTCGGTGTATTCATACATTTCGAATGTGCCTCGAGTCGTGGCACCGGTTGTTAGTGTGAAAACAACATCGTTAGTTCGGCCTTGGGTAAGGTCAGAACGTTCCTTGGTTGCTTCGATTGTGAAATTCTTAACTAGGCCCACAGAATGTTGTTCTGGGTTTAGTTTGTAGAGGTCTTCTGGGTTACCAATCATTACAGTGGCAGTACCCAACATAAAATCAGTTGTTTTAGCTTCACCAGCCATCGTCAATCTCCAAATTTTAGGTTATTATTGATACCTTGCTGAAGGAGGATGAAACATGGCAAAACTTACACCAATTTCAATCATCACACCCACGAACATTTTTGAGACCGCAGCCAGAGCACCTATTGAGGGTGAATCTGATGCGGACAAGTTGCGCGTCTTATTAGACCACTTTTTACACAATAACTTAAGTCCAATCGATATGCGTGTTGTTCCTAAGTCGGCATCATCAAAAAGCTTTACCTTAAGACTACCCAAAAAAGTTTTGAATCGTCTTGATCAGTACTGCCAACGAACACTATACACCCGTCAACAAGCTTTTCAAATCGCTGTTTGCGCCAGCTTGAAGGACTTAGGACTTACTCATTTTGTCGATTCATCTAAAGCTGAGGCCTGAAAAATTATCGACTGAATAACCCGAGAGTTTTTTCCGTCCTGAACAGGAAGAATTTGGGTCATATTCATACACGTAATATTTCCCCTTCTAGCCCCTGTAGTTTCATCAAAAAGCGTAAAGGCTTTCGTTGGCCTTAAACACTCAAAAATATGATCTACGACTTTTGTTAGTCGCATATTGTTAGTGTCGGATACCGTACTAATCGTTACTGCCGCAGAAAGTGTGTCTAGCGGAATATCGTCCGTGGCCGACTGTACGGCTAAATCCTCAATACCAATAAAGTCCCCTTCCGGTAACTCATCTTCATTGGAAAAGGCATCGAGGTTGAGGCTCTTAAATTCAGTTCCGACAAGCGCACGCAATAGTTTTGCATTATCACTACAGAACCGAAGTAGAGAGGCTTGGATATTTATATACTGGGCCATTTAAAGGACACCCTCTCGTTGTAGGTAAGCGGTTAAAGAATTTTTTCCTGTGCTAGAAAGTAAGGCGCCAAAGTAAGGTAACAAAATAGCGTGCTTGTACTTATGCAAATGACCTATCTTGTTTCGCTCCTTTTGGTCTATTAAGCCTAACGTTTCAAGTATGTCGGCCAGTTCATCAAAGTCCGATTTAGCACCTAAAAAGCTGTTGAGTTTGGATAGGAAGCTCACGTTGATACCGGCACTGGCCAACCCCTCAACTAAGGCACGTTGTACCGATATCTGGCCTCGTCTTCCTTCAACCGATACTCTAGAGTTGGGACCTAATCTTGCACCTGTATTGGTTCTAACCGCACCTTGTCTCAAGTAATGATTTACCGCAGGGATCACGGCATCTTTCCACGCCACATATTCTCGGGTTCTAGGGTTATAAGCTTTACCCGCCCATTTTGAAAACTTGAGCCCAGGCTTTAAAGCTGAGGAACCCGTAGCAACCGGAGACAACGAAAGCCCCCCAAGTCCCGTATAAAGCTTTGCACCAACATCATTATTGCTGCCTAATCGTCTTAGCAACTGAACTAGAGAAGTCTTGCCTTTTTTCTCACTGAGCCCCCTGAACAACATCGGCTCTTGAGTTAAAGGCTTTTTACCTAAGCCTATATTTTTGCGAATTTGCCATCGTGAGGTTATTCGTTTACTCGTTCCCTCATAGCCAAAAGCATTCGGCGCGTAACCAATTACCTCCGCCTCCTTCGACATAGCGCTTATCATTGCAGCTAGCGAAGTGAAAACATTATTCAGAAAAGCAACGGTGGCCGACTCTATTTCACTTCGAACAAAAGCGGTTTCCCCTTCTGTTAAACCTGTAACTAGAGCTTCGAACTGGGCTTGAAAATCAGCGGTAACCGACACGGCCTACACCTCTACGCGGTAAATTCCTGAAACAGGCATAACCTTAGTTACGGTTCGGCCATTTATCTTGGCATCCCTGGGGATTTCAGAACCAAAGTAAAAGACCTCCTGTGAGACCGTAAGACCTTTTACCTCAGCGGGGGTTTCAATTTCCTGTACACAAGAAAGGGTTTCACTTTCAGTACTAAAGCCATTGGTCTCCAACCCAGTTACAGGATGGCGGACGCGAATAGAATAGGTAACATCAACCTCAGCGTTAATAGCCAATCCAAGGAAAACGTTATTTAAGCCGTAAGCATGGTGTTCGGCCAGTAGGAACGCTGTGTGTTCATTCTTACGAATAATGTCCCCTGCTTTAACCCTGAATCGCTTTGGTATATGCACCATGGACCTAACAGGTACCAGACTTCTGAAACTCTCATTCGGCTGCGTAGTACGTGCAACCAAATTAAGATTCCCTGAAGTATATCTGGTGAAGATATTCATGCGTCCTCACCTGTGAATGGGTCGGTTCGGCTCACAAACTCAAGTAGTGGAGGTTGAGGGAATTCAGCCACGGACTCAAACGTTAATTTGTGAGCCCAATACTGAGAGGTAATAGAGTCCTGCACGGCTTTTATATCAATATTTGATAGTCGAGACTTCTTAGTGTCGTCAATTTCATTAGACTTTAGAGTTTTCAGTCCTAACGCAGGGAGGTGGCGCACAGCTTCATGTAGCAAAATTAACTTGTTGATACGAGCGTTTGTATCTTCAAGTAGGCCTTGGCCAAGTTCATTTACCAGCTCATTGAACGAGTAAATAAAATCAATATCACTATCAGGAAGTTCTTCTTCGTATAGCCCGATAAGGCTTCTTAGATTCGAAGGTGTGGATGTAAACATAAAATCCATATGAACCCGAACAATATCCGTATAAATACGTTGGCGATTTTCGCTAGTGAACTTAACCGTCAACTTAAAAAAGCTCAAGATATCACTGCTGCTGACTTTCAGGATATCTTGAGGGATGCTGTAATCAGCATCAAAAGGTACATCCACCGAATGTACCTCAACGCCCTCTTGGTCCTTGAGGGAGACACTTACGGTCCCAAAGTCCGGCAAATAGGTGTAGTCACCTATTTGAAACTCGGTCAGCATTAACATTTCGTTATTTGGGACACTTAACATGGTTGTTCCTTAAGACTTCGCTTTAGTCGTGCGAGTCGTGGTTTTCTTAGGGGCTGGTGCCGGTGCCGGTTCTGGTGAGTTGTCCGTATCACCTTCACCAGTCTCTTTATCAGAGTCTTCCTTATCACCTTCGCCAGTCTCTTTATCAGAGTCTTCCTTATCACCTTCGCCAGAGTCTTCCTTACTCTCTTCAATGCCTTCAAGACTCAGCTTGAAATTTTCCAGTGCGGTTTCCCAGTCACCATCGTGATCGTCAAAGAACTTTTTGAACTCTTCATCCGTGGCGTTATCTGGCAAGTCGTTATCCAGCACCTTTATTTGCTGCTGTGAAACAAACTGGTCCACTTCCGTGCAATGGCCAATTACCGAAGGGCGGAACGCTTCAATAATTCCGAAACGCGTCATTAGCATAAAATTTTTAGTGGTTTTAGCTAAGATCATTTTCATTAGTTGATTCTCCAAGTAGCCCCCTTAATTAAGGGGGTTATTGTTGGTTAGGCCGTGGTATCGAAGATTACGCGAGTATCACCGTAAACTAGGCGATAGCCTGAGTTCTCAGTTTTCACGTAAGTAATCGACTGGTTCTTGATTGCTGTCTCAGACTCAGACAGTACAGAACCGGCTTCGATAAGTTCTTCCAGCGTGTCAGCCTTCGAATAACAAATCAGCTTACCCGTAGGGGCTGAGCTTGAAATATGGAAGTTGACACCGCTTAAGAAGTCCATGGCCAGAGCCACGCGAGGACCACCGTTCTCCTGAAGAATTTCAGAGGTAGACTTACCGTTAGGTTGAGTTGGTAAGAACATTAGGAACAGTTCTAGCCACATATCGTAGTTACCTACGATAGTATCAACCGGTACGCCTTTACGCGCACGTTGCGCCAAGAAGTCCGCTAAGGCAACATAGTTACCTTTAAGGCCTTTAGCCGCATCCCAATCTTTATAATTAGAAGCTGGAACCACTTCTGCAGCTTCGTGAACACCATCACCATTGATCAATAGCGAGGTAGCCATCTTCACTTTGCTGATTTCTTTGTTACGCGCTATACGGGCAGCATATGGGGTAAGAATATCTAAGCTCACACGACGTTCGAATTCGTATGAGGTACGGATACCAGAACCATGTTTGAAGAACTTAACCGACTTATCAGAGCTTTTGATAGTCTGCATCGGAATGTTCGCAAGTTCCGCGATAGGCGAAGTATTTAGCTGGCCTTGGTCGTCAAAAATTGCGGTGGTAATAAGTTCATTACCAGTGATAGTTCGGGTTTGCGCCACCATAGGGGCCGTTGATTCGAACATATCTTGGCGCGTATTCCACTGAAGCATATCATCGATAACTTCTGGGAAAAGTGCGCGAGAGCCTGGGCGTGCACTGAAAGTATCCGCTGCAGCTTGAAGGGTAATGCCTTGCTCAAAAGCGTTTTTGAACGGAAGGTTCAACTCTACGATAGCGGCTTGGTAGCCGGTCATAAAGTTACCGTTATCCAAACGGAAGTTTTTACCAGCCTTTTCATCATTCGACGCACGAACGTCAACTGCTAGGTTTAGGTAATCACGAACGTTAATACCGTATTGTTTTGCTGCTTGTACCAGCTTTACGCCAGCGCGAATAGATTCGTCGCTGTGCTCACTATTAATACCCGCTAAAACCACGTTAAGTGGGGCGCGTTTAATCTGACTAAGATTTGCTGCTTGCATCGTCAATCTCCAAATTTTTATTTGCGGTTTGAATCTTCCGAATTAACGGAAGATTACCGATACCGTTTTGTTGGTGGTATCAACAGCGGTAACAACTACGTTGCGACCCGCCCCAGCTCCGGCAACCTTTACCTTACCATCACCATTTGATACTACATTGCCACCTACGGTTGGCGCTGTACCGGCGTATTCAAAAACCGCACACATATGCCAAGAAACCGCACCCATTTTTACTTTTTCTACATCACGGTCTTCATAAGACTCGAGATAACCTAGAATCTCATCGTCTGCTGATCCGAAACCCACCGTAAAATTACCGGTAATAGAAACAGGCTTACCAATGGCGTCGAAGCCTGTAATAGAGGTATCCAAATAGAATGACGCTGCCGCGGATTCAGTGCGGATACCCTGATGTTGTAAATCGCCAATTTGCATGACTCTTCCCCTTATCGATTAGAAACAAACGCACTGTTATGCGCGGCAGTAAGCACCAGAACGTCGTCAGCTACCGGTGTATCCGCACCTTTGCCAACACCATCCCTTGGGATTGCTGCCAGTTTAATTTGAGCTTGTTTTAACAGCTCAATTTTGTCGTCCGCGCTGGCGTCTTCAGCCAACGTCAAACCCGCCATTTTTGCGGCAAGCTTAACTTGTTCATCGAACACGCCGACAATTTTATTCGCCGTTTCAAGTTGCGCTTGAGCGGCTGAAAGATCAGATTGAAGTTTGGTTTCAGAACCGTTTTCAATCTTCGTATTTAGTTCTTCTACTTGTCCTTTCAGCGCGGCAACTTCCGACTGAGAAGCGGTAAGCGCTGCCTCTGCCGATTCGAGTTTAACTTCTAGCTTGCCGTTAGCTGCGGACAACGTAGAAACTTGGTTTGTTAATGCTGATAAATCCATAGTTTCACCTGTTGTTTCACTTTGAGTGGGGGAGCAAGTCATATAACTGAACTGTACGGCTTCAGGAGAACTTGAAGCGGCAAGCTGGTTATATGCGTCTTTGCCCAGACGTTGCTTGGCAGAGCCAAGTATCTTCGGTTTATTACTCGCGCCTTTGTTCACGAGTGATAATTCTTTCCAAGCACGGAGGTCGGTTAAGCGAAGGTGGGTTCCGTTCTCACCGATTCGATGGCCGTTATCACATTCACGAAACCAGAAACTAATTTCGTTGCCTTCGGCCATGTAGTCGAAACCACATTCAGAACAGTACGCGTGATTGGGAGCTGCCCCGACAGAAACCTCATCTAGAATAGAAAGGTCAATATCTCTGGCGTAAGGGCCTTCAGCATCGACATAGAAAAGAACGTTTAAGTCCGTGTGCCCTTCATCGGCGCTATAAGTATCTGCGGCAAACACCTTACCTACAGGGAGCATCTGGCCATTGTGCATGACCTGAATAGGGACACTTTCTTCTTTGTAATACGCCGCCATCTGTGACAGAAAGCCTTCTGTCATTTGTGCGCCATGGTAGGCTGTGCTTGGTTGATTGATTGGACGAGTAGATGCCGCAACGCTCTCATACGCTGCAATCTGCGAAAAGTCTATTTCATCACCCGCGGCTGCGGTGATAAGCGATTTGATACGCTCAGTGAGGGTTAGCCGTTTAGCCATCGTCAATTTCCATCCAAATTTTCGATTATCTTAGGGCTTTTCAATCGCGTTGCCAAGCCCGATTAAAAATTAACCTTAAGACTGGTTAGCGTTAGACTTCGCACTTTTGTCTGAAGCGCGACTAACGGAACGTCCTTGAGGGTCAGAATTTGGGCTCACTTTTTCTGCGTCTACTTCCATAGCGCCCCCGATAAAACCCGTACCACTTAGCTCGGCTACCGAGTCCGGTCTAATACGACGGTACATGGCAATATGGTAATCATCGTCTGTTATCAACCCGTCACTTAGGTCGGTTCGCAAGCGGTTTGACTTCAAGTTCAATTGGGCCTCTAGCTCAAGCTCAGAACGCAAATCAATATTGGGGAATCTGACAATAACTCGACTCTCAGAGCCTTGCATACGTAGGGCCATCGTAAGCATGCTGCCTAGGATTTCTCCGATAGGCTCATTCAAGCTATCGGCAGCTTTGGCAAACAAGTTCGCTTCAACGGTAGCGGTATTTACACCAGATTCACCCCGACCAAGTACCGTGGCCATCGTCTTTAACCCTGCTTGGTTTTGGGCGTTAAGCGTATCAATCACTTCCTGAATTTTAATACCTGTTGCGGGGTTCTTTTCATTAAGCATTGAAACTTCAGCACTGTCGGTGTGAACCATCGCTTGGTCTGGACGCAGCGAAGCAAACGCGCTTCCAATCTCTTGGCGGCGTTGAGAAATATAGGTTCTTAGTTTTTGTGCGTCGGCCTTAACATCCGCGGGGGCATTTTTCACCAAGACTTCTTCAAGTACCTTGATAGCGATTCGCGGGAACCCTGTAACTTGCATGATTCGATACAGGTCATTAATCACCTGTTGCCTTGCTGCCATGGTATTAATTGCACTAACGAAGGGGCTATGGCCGTAAGCTTCAATAGGTGATTTTCGGTACCAAGCCACGAAGAAAGAAGGGATATCCATTTTAATTGGGTCCCCGCCACCTTGGTCTTGCCATGGCACCATTTTCCCAGGCTCTTTTTCTTGCCATCGAATACTCGCCATATCGATATTGCGAAGCTCGGTTAATTGAAGTTGATCCCCAAATACCGTTTCGCAGCCTATACCACCTCGGGCTAATAGCATGTAACGGAATTCTTCTGACAGTTCTCGCAGAGTCTTAGGTCTTAAATAACCTTTAGAGTAGTCGCGGCGGGTCTCTAATGCTTCAATCAGTTCATTAACTATCTTGGCGCCATCGCGGTCAATCGCCCCATCAGGGTCTTTTACAACGATATAAGGGATAGAGCTCCCCGCCGTAGTCAGATATGCGCCTAATGCCGCAGAAGCATCAGGGTCTGACTTAACAAGCTTCATAATGAGTGTTTGTGAATTATCCGAAACTCGACTTGAATAGATATCTTCTAGGTGTTCCCGATAGTCTGGGAGCGATAGGACTTCTGTGTTGTTCTCTGCGTTATAGGTCGCAGTTTGTGTACTCCCTTTCGGCTTAAACCGATTAGGCACAATTACCTTGAGCTTGCTAAGTATTGTTACGGCCATCGTCAATTTCCCAAATTGTTAGTACCGACGAATTATTTTTGTCGGGTTATTGCTGGAAGAATAACCGATTAAGTCGGTTGTGCCAAAGATATCATTATCTTGTTGGCCTAGAAGGATACCTCCGCCGTGGCCAGCGTTAGAGAAATCGGTATTCACATTCACCCAGCCTTCAAGACCGTCTTTTATAATTTTATAAGAGACCCCTGCGGCGAGGTAGGCCATCGCGTGGAAGAAGTGGTCTTTACCCGAAAGCTTAACCCAAACGGCTTGTTCCTCTTCGACTTCTTCTCTGATCATATCCTGAAGATGAGACTCTATTTTGTCTTGGTTGCTGGTGTAACCTTCAATAGACCACGTTAAGTTTCTTACACCTGTGGCCACATGGTCTAGCATATCGGTACGGTTAACCTTGATATAGTCCACTTCCCCAAGTGCATTCTTCTCTTCAGCGACTTCCTTACTTTTCGTGTAGTGCACTGGCATAATTCGCCCGAGGCTACCGTTACGAATATCATTACTGGTCGGCGTATAAGGGTACCTATCTAAGCCTCCCCCAACAAAGTGATATTGCTCATCTAGCTTATTAACCAGCCCTCGTAATTGGTCTATATGACAGTATGTAGCTAAGATAATACGCATCTTTCTAGGGTCGGTACCACAACCTACAACGATGTAGCACGTTACCCCCATATCGATACCAATGAAGTGTGGTTCACCTTGTCTTGGCTCTGGGATAGCTGGGCTCCCCATGGCTAGTTTTATCTGGCTTAACGAAAGCTTCTGGTCTTCGTTGTTGTAGGGCTCACCCTTAACCGTGTTGTAAAAGCCCTTCAGGTTATCATTCGATTTGTAATCAAATAACTGAGCGAAACAATACTGAGGGTCTAGCCTGTGGGTAGAGAATGTGCGGATACGGTAGCCTCGGTTGAGCACCCGACTTGGGTATTTTGCCACCCATTCACGGTTTTCATAGTCAGCAAGGTTCAGGGGCTTCCGGCATTTTTCACAAACCACGCGTGCTGATTGAATATCGAGCTGGCCAGAGTCGATAAGGTTATCTGAGATATCTTCAAATTTTTCCAAATCATCTGGTAGGCCATCTACCTCTACGAACGCTCGGCTAAATACTGGTATTTGGTAATGGTTGCAGCAACGGCACTTAATCACGTACTCATGCTGGTCACTTCTTCGGTATCCTCTGTCTACGCCTACCCCTTCATAAGTTGGGGTACTGAAACGCTGGTTAACACGGTGATCGGAACCTTGTAGACGAGAGTTAAAGAGTGACAACATTGACGGGTCTGTTAAGTCAATCTCATCGTTAAAAACAAAGTCCGCGTTGATACTCGTGGCGTCGGCCTCTGCAGAGCCGGTAACGTAAAGGAAACTGGTACCAATCCGCATTAGGTCCATAGACTGTTTGGTCTTGTCCCCACTCTCTTGCCTAAAAGCTTTATCAAAATTAATTAACGGTTGGATACGCGCTTTTGAAATACGCTTAAACATCCGCTCATTCGGCATGGTGTAAATCAAAGAGGTGTTAGGGATTCGGCTTAATATCGCCAGCGCTTTACGAATCTGTATTTCGGTAAGACCAACCTGAGAGGGCTTTATACAATCGAGGCTGGGGTGCATATCATCGGCAATCTGTTTTTGGAAGGGATAGCGCTCGAAACTAAAAGGTCGCTTGTTAAGTGAAGTGTTCGCACACATCCAATCCCCATGCGTCATATCTTTCGAATCTTTGTTGTACCGGCCTTCTGCAGTCGAGTACAAATCCATTAAAAACTGATTAGCCACAGCTACCTCAATTATCGTCAATTAGTCTATTTTCCGAATAGATTACGCTTTACTGACTATACAGGCAATCTTGCGGTATGATATTTAACCTATAATAAAGCGGAGATTGACGATGAAAACACCCAAGTTCTATCCTGAATTCACCCCGAACCTTTTCACAACGCTGAATACGTGGAAAAAACTAATTCAAGATGACCCAACCTACCTCGACGATGAAGACTGCCCTTACGAGCCCAACGAGATAGAATTCCTTACTGCGCTTTTTAGCATTCAAACCGACGCTGGCATAACCGTTGCAGACTCAGAACTAGAGGATTTAGATTCTATTCCAGATTTCGAGACGGAAGCGTTGCAACTGTATCGAGATATGAAAACCTTCAAGAACTCGCTCAACCACGGAGACACAAGCGAAATGACCAGTACGTTTCGTACCATGGTGTCACTGATGGAAAAAATCCTCGATGTTCAAGAACGGGCCTCAGGTATAAAACAATTTGGTGTATTCAAAACGTTTATCCTCGATAGCATGGAGCGCTATCTAACACCGCAGCAAAAAACTGAGTTTATCGACGAAATGAAACTCGTACTTAATCAGGAGTAACCGCATGTATAGTTTATTATCGAAAGCCTTATTTGCTGTGGGTGTGCCAACGATTCCGCTGTTTAAAACTTCAAAGCTCCCCGCTATCCCAAGTGACAAAATCCAGCAAGCCACCCAGGAGTTACACCAAAAGAATTGGCAAGCGACACATGCGGATAAGCTTTGTGGCGTGGCTTTAGGTCAGGCCCTCAAAGACGAGAGTGAGTATTGTCTTGTTGCGGTAAGGCTCGATCATAAACAATCCGATTTAAAGCTTTCACTTTCGCATAAGCTTCCTTCAAGCTTTTGGCTCGTCTCTGAATCAAATAGTCACTACATGATTTTTAAAGCACCGGCACCTTCGCCTTGTAGTGAATCATTAAAATCATTCGCGGTTCTTGGCTCTGGCCTCGAGGGACGGTTACTTTCATTCTTGGCGGAAGACGCGTTTGTGGTACTGAGCTCACCGACTCAGGTACCTACCAAAGACGTCATAGATAACCTACCGGTATTCGAACCCCACCACATCATGGACGTCTTACAGGAAATTTTGCCGGATGTTGAGCTTCAGAAAGAGAAATACCAGCATGAAGCAAGGACAAAATTACACACTTTAGGTCAATTAGACGTAACTATGCGTTCTTATCTGACGCATTTTTGCTACGATTTTTTACTAAATTGCGACCAAAACACGTATCTTTTGCCCGTTTTGCAAGAAATTGACGCGCTTTATAACAGTTTTTCGCAAAATTTTGTCGAAATACCACCAAATCATCAAAAAGACGCCTATTTCCAGACCTTCTACTCACTCATCCACCAAGTGCGGATGTACTACAACCTTCGCCTTCCTCCGCACTGGGACGTCAATATTGGCTCTAATCTAAGGGACAGATACGCTATTCCCTTCACCTCAAAGGACGCGCAATACACCTATCAAGGCCTTCAAAAGTACGTTTACGATAAAATGTCAGAGGCTATTGGTAACGAAACCCAAATGTTGAGTGCATGCCAGTCGGCCATGGAAGAAATCGCACGCTCATTCACGGTAACCAAACTTGAAGTAGACCAACTCAAGCGATATATCTCGCGCCAGTCTGGGATGAAGCTAAACATGACGAAGATGGATAGTCAGATAGCAAACCTACGGAAGCAAGCGCGGGGCGTGATAGACCTTCCGGCCATCGTTACTATCGTCACACAGTTTCTCTCGAGTCAAACTGAGCATCGCTATGATTCGGCCATCGACGCCCAGAGATTATGCCGCTGGGTAGGCACGCATTGGGAACCGGTAGAAGATCATGAGATAAGCCATATCATCAACACCTACTTTCCGTCGAACTTCACAGACAAGGGTACGCGTAACACCAATACGATTATTACGGCTATCAAAAACAAACTGGCCCTGCCCCTTCGACGCGTCAATGCTGTCGGTGTGAATTTCAATAACGGGTTCGTGAACTCACAACTTCAGTTGCTACCGCACGACCCCGATATGGGGTTAACATATACGTTGCCATTCACGTTCAACCCACACCAAGTTTACCCGCCAGAAAAGCTCTATAACTTCATCACGGAGATTTGGACCACCGAAGAAGAGAGCGATAACATTCTGGCATTGCAAGAAGCGATGGCCGCAACGTTCTTCAATACCGGCACGCTTTTCCAACGGGCCATCCTACTTCACGGCACGCCAAAATCAGGTAAAAGCCAGATACTCAATATCATTCGCGGTCTGGTACCACCTCAAAAGCGCGTCTCCCTACCACCTAACAAGTGGGGAGATAACGACGCGCTGGCCGCACTCTCAAACAAACTGCTAAACCTGTGTGGCGAACTATCGGAAAACGACGCTATCAATAGCCAGCGCTTCAAGGATATTGTTGACGGGAACGAAGTAACGCTTAAGCGAAACATCAATCAACATAACACCCTGCAGCCGATGGCCACACACTGGTTTGCATCAAACCATCTACCGAAGACTAAAGATTTCTCAGAAGGGTTTACCCGCCGTTGGTTGATACTAAATACCGAAAGACCTATTCCGCCAGAAAAGCGAGAACTGGATATCGGTAATAAAATCGTGGCCGAAGAAAAAGACAAAATTATCTCGTGGGCCTTACGCGCTTACCCGAGACTGGTAAACAATCGCGACTACACACTACCCGACTCACACCATGAGCTCGTGCGCCAGCTCGGGCAGATGAACAACAACGTTCGCTACTTCTTTGAAGCCTCTGGGTATATTGAATTATCTGATGATTCTATGATAGCGGTGCTTAAATCCCTGCCAAAAGATGAACTGATTGAAGAACTAAAGTCACTACCCTCAATATCAGGAAGAGACTTATATACGCTCTATGCCGCATCAGTAAGGGAATTTAAAAACGGCGCGGTAGTTGATGAAGGGGAATTCTATCGCCGGACAAAAGAGCTAAGTACACTTTATCAGTTTCTCCAAGTCGTAGGACGCGATTCAAAAAACCGATTAGTTATTCAGTATTATGGACTTGATATTCAATTAAACGTTCAATAAACAAACAGCCATAACTTTAGTCGAAAAAATTTTAAAAATTTTTTCGACTTTTTTACGTCAATTTACACACATTGACAATGTGTGTAAGTGCTTTCAAGTCACTCACTTTTCCAGCTACAAAAACACAATTTTATTGTGTCTTTTATTTCAGAAATACGACACTAAAAACCGTCCGCATTTAACACTTATGTAACAGAATATCAAGCTTGCCACCGGTTTCATCACTTGACCAACTGTAGAGATTTTTATACTTTAGTTGGCGTTGACAGCAAACAACTTAAATGCTTCAACCGCAGGAGCCCAAGCGCTCCCTACAATTTGGAAATTGACGATAAAGCCTGTTCTAATTTTAGTGCTCGTCCGCCTACCTAGTTTCAAGCTTATCCTACGAACAACGACCTCTGATTACGTTGAACGTCTCAAACCCCGAGTGGCCCAACCCTCGGGGTTTTCTTTTACTACTCGCTTTTTGTTCCTAAGGTTTACTTTTGGGTCTAGGTTCTTGGGTAAAGTTTCTAGTTTCTTGGGTGAAGGGGTTGAGGTTCTTGGGTCTTGGGTCTCGGGTTTAGGGTCGAGGGTAGTATCTATAACCTTCCAAAATTCCAAAAATTTTTCAGGTGGAGTGAGAGGGCCACCCCACTATATCACCCCGTTTTCTTGCATAAAATCCACCCCCCCTTATATAGTGAATGCAACTCGAGGCAAGTAGCGCATTACTTACTTCGAGGGGGGAACATTCCCCCACCAACAAATTAACTTTTAAGGATTGACGATTATGACTACTACCACTTTTAACGCTTCTGTTTTTGCTTCTGCTCTTGTTACTGCTGATAAGAATGATCTACGTGTGCCAGCCGTTAAAATGGCTATTGCGTGCTATGCCGTAGCACACAACATGGAACAAGGTGCAAACATCGCGCTTTGTTGTGACTTGTACGGCGTGCCAGCTAACCAACGTACAAAAGCCAACCGCGACAGCTCACGCCTATACAACCAAGCAAAAGGTTACTGGAAAACATACGTGAAATTCGTAAATGATAACCGTCAATATCTAACCAAGTTTTTCGACTCAATCAAAACGATCGAGTTAAATGGCACCTTTGCGCAAATCGGTGACAAGGTATTAAACGCGGATATTTACGGCGAAAACGGTGCTCCTCAAGGGCGCGTTGAATGGCTTAACTTTTTAGGTGAATACTTGCCTAAAGAAGCGAAAGAAGAAAAGCCAAGCAAAGACGCGAAAAGCACGCCTGTAAAGGGCAAGGATAAAGAAGGCGGCGCGGCAAAGCGTGCTGCTGATGATAATGTATCTAGCGCGGTAATGGCTCTTGTTTCTAAGCTTGAGGATCACACTCAAGCGCTAATCAATAACCAACTTGAAGCGCTAGACGCGGCCGGTTTACCTAAGGCACACCGCGCCAAGGTTAGCAAAGCAATGCTTGCCCTATCGCTTGAGATTCAAAAGGATCTTGAAAAGCAACTTAACAAGTAAGCCCAGCGGGACGGGGGGAACATTCCCCCCTCAATTCGAGAAACGAAAAACCGATTAGCACGGCTAGTGCTAATCGGTTTTTTATTTTTCACGAGGCTATTAAGCGCGTGCCTACCTATGCTGGTGGTGTGTGCCAGTGCCTAGGCTCTTGTGTCTAGGGTCTAGGCTGGTGGATTGTGATAGCAATTCGCGTGAAGGGAATTTGGGCAACTACAGGGCCGTGACTGTCGCGGCGATTTTTAGGGGGGAACATTCTCCCCCGATTTGAAGGATTAAAATTATGAAAATAGATACGACAAAGCAGAAAAACGCGGCTTGGTTGAAGATACGTATTAATGACTATGAAGCACGCACTAAACAAGAGACAACCACCATTGTAGGGACTACCCGCCAGATTATCTCTCTCTGGCGTCGTCTAATTAGAAATACCAATCGTTATGGTAGTGATATAGCTGAGGTTCTAGGAACAGTTGTGATTTATAACCTCGATAAAGAAGGTGTTGCTGAGTGTGAAGAAGTTCGTAGGTTTATGGAAATTTACCATGATACTAACCTCAACCCCAACGGGAAGTATCCCCCACACGTTTTAGGAAATTGATGATGATTACACGTACAGATATAGCTTTATTTATTGCGTTTATGGTGCATTTTATGTTGCTGGTGGCTGGGTTCACGGTACTCATTACGAGTGCCGATGGCCTGGGCTTAATTGAGGTATCAAGTTACGCCAGTGTGCCGTTGTTTTTGATCTCCGTAGCGACCCTCAAAGCAGAGACTCTAGACAGAAGAAGTAATTTTCGGCTGGTGGAAGTGCGCTTTCATTCTAAAAAATAGAATCTAGAATCGAGGCTGGTGGTTTTTGGTTCGAGAAAAAAGGACAAAAAATTCGAATCGAGGGTTGACAGCGCGGAAATAGGAGCAGCGCCGATTCCAACCCTCAAGCCTCTATCCAAGCTTCTCGCATGAGAATATAGGACCTCTACAAGGGTCGTGTAAAGTATTTTAAGGCTACAGGTATTCGCCTTAACCTCAAAACCGAGCCTAATTTAAGGGCTTCAGGGGGGAACATTCTCCCCCTCTTTTGAGCACATTTTTACAGGAAATTGACGATGAAATTTAAGAACGTTTCGATAGGTTTTGGCTGGCCTAAGCCAGTGGTTGTCCTCCAATATGGCAAGCTACAATACGAGATTGGCACGCTAGAATTGAAGGGTGTGAGAGTCATGGAGCTGGGCAATTTAGACCCAGAACACGTAGCAAAGCATCACCAAATGTTGTTGATTTGCGAAATGAGCACAGCAATTAGACTGGCGCAAACGGACATTCCAGAGCCAGTTAACACCTGTTCCCATAAACTTTTTGGCGAAACTGGTGTAGAACCCTCAAAAGTCACACACAAGCCCAACTTAAGTGCCTAGATACAATAACTTAGGTTTTGTGTTCCCATAAACTTTCTCAGCCATTTTTGCGATTTCTCAAAACGGTAGAATGCGGCCTGTAGCTGTGCGAATTTTGACCAGTTACGCGTAACTTCGGTGAGGGTAATTATTACTCGCAATGCCGTGTAGAATAAGGCCTACAGAGCCGGTGACAAAAATGTTCCCACAAACTTTCGTTATTAAATGTACATTTATATATTTTACTGGGAACATTTTTTAAGAAGTATACTTTTAAAAACTTCGCTTTCGATTTAATTCGTACCTGAGGTTTATTTACACACAATGTCCTCGTTACTCCTTGTGACTTGCTGCAAGTCGCAGTGATCTACCCAACGACCTTTGCGTGACGAGCTGTAACCTTTGCGCGTCTTGGAATTTGAATTCGCTTGTGGTGCTCACTGTCGCAACGTGCAACAAACCACCGTGGGAGTGAATCACACCCAAATTGTGTTTTTGGTCGAAATTAGACCATTGCAATTGACTCGGGTATTTTGCCCTTGTATAACTGAAATCCGCCCTACGGGGTGTTACGGCGTGAGCCGATTAATTAACTTAGGAAATTGACGATATGACTAATTCCATTCCCCAGCCTGTGAACCAGACTGCTCCCTCCCCTCACGAACTCATGCGCCAAACTCAGCGAGAGATTGCTGAATACGTCATGCAGATGAAAGCCAAGCAAATCGAATGTCTCATTGGCCTCTACCGAAAATCGGATGCACTCAAGGGTACTGACGACCTTGGCGAAGTGTACCGTCGTACTCAAGCATTGTCTCGCGAACTCGAACTGGACTTTTCAGTGGTTGAAAAACTGGTCGATTTTGGCTTTAACTGCGGTGTTGAATGCGCGGCCTCTATCGCATCCTCAGCGGGTGCAATGGAGAAGGTGCTAGGTAAGGACGAATTCACCGAGAAGTCTTCTCGTGGTGGCGCTGCGGCGCGAGAATCGGCATAGTTGACCCGCACTTTGGATGTAAAAACCCAAAACGGGGTAAAAACCGCAATTTGAAGGGTGGGAATGTTCCCCCCCCCTAGAATTAACTTTTAAAATTTGGATTTTGACGATTATGAGTAAAAAAGTGACTAATAGTACGATGTTAAATTCGAGACTTATGAAACATTGTGTGCGGGTTATTTCTCTTTTGGATGAATTGAAAAAGTTGTGTGATTTACAAGGCACGGTTCATCTTGACCGAGATTATCCGTTGGCTATTCACAGGACTGATAAAATTTGTGTTGGCCCTTTCAATGTGAGTGGCGGCTGGTTTCAGGAGATTATCGCCCGTCGGAAAGGTGAAATTATCGACGAGCTCTACGATATGGGGTATGACCTCACGGCTTTCGAAGAGCCTGAGGAAGCGGACGATGAGTAAAAATCTGCCTATTTTCCGGCGTATGATTGCGGTTGCACATACGGCGAGAAACTGTGGTCGTTTGGCTATGACAATCGAGGGTGAAGATGAAGGCTCTCGCGCCTCGATTGATAACCTCCAGCCGATAACCAAAGACACGCCACACACCACAATCGAGGGTTACTGTGTCCGTGACGCGAAGATTCGAACCCTAATGGGCTGGGAGTATTCGCACTGGATGTTGATTGAGTCTGCGTTTATCTGTGCCTTGGTGGAAGAAGTGAGCCTTGTGCTGGATGATTTTGAAATGGGCTCGTTGATGATTGATTCGCTGTTGGGTGTCAATATCCACATTCGCCGGTATTCGGCTGAAGGTATAGGACTTGACCGCGATAAAATCAAAAGCTTTGCGTGGTTGTATCTGGGTAGTGAATACCTAGACGATTTTATCAGCTACGCCGATTATCTCCTGGCCATGCTCGAGGTAAGAGCGAAAGACGCCGCTTAAGGTGTGAAGGGGAGAATGTTCCCCCCTTGATTTGGTAATTAACTTTTAAAAATTGGAAATTGACGACTATGACTAAATTAACGGATTGTGGTCCTTACACCCCTACCGAGAAACGCGCTATCACTCGAGCGCTAAACATCATTCGTGAGAAGCAGCCTGACTTCTATGGCCGCTCTAAGATATCCGACGCTGGCTCATGTAAAGACTATTGTGCATTGCAGCTGTGCGAGGGTTCTCGCGAACGTTTTCTTTGCTTATTTCTAGATTCCCAGCATGGTTTGATTAGCGGTGAAATCCTGTTTGAGGGCACGATAAACTCAGCCTCGGTTTACCCTCGTGAGATTATTCGTCGTGTTTTAGAGCTGAATGCTGCGGCGTTGATAATTGCACATAACCATCCTTCGGGTTATCCCGAGCCAAGCCAAGCCGATATTCGTTTGACACAAGATATTAAACAGGCGTTGTCGGCTATCGATGTGCCGTTACTCGATCACATCATCGTAGGCAACGGCCAAGGCTGTCCCACTATTTCTCTTGCTCAACGAGGTGACTTATGAGTACTAATAATTTTCCCCTGCTAAGACTATTAATCGAGACCATGGAACAAGTGGTTGCGTCTGACCTAGATTTTCGGATGGATGATTACTATTTGGATAGGGATACCGCAGACCAAGCTGTGGACATTCACACTTGCGGCACTCCGGCCTGTGTTGTTGGTTATGGTGCGGTGAGCCCTAAAATTCAGAAACACTTGAATGTGGATATGCCTTATTTCCGAGCGGCGGAAACCGCTGAGGATATTGCCGACGACTTGTTGCACGAAATCGGGGATTTGGGTTATTCGGTTTTTGCAAGTAAAGCTTACGAAAGATATCAACATGCCGCTGATTATCTACCAGAAACCGACCTTGAGTTTGAGCACTTACACAAAGATGAGCCCGAGGCTAAGGAAACCTTGAAGTACATGAAGTATGTGCTGGCCTTCAAAGAGCGTGAACTAAAACGCTGGGAGCGTGAGGAAGCGGAACAGGAAGAAGAATAAGGGTGGGAACATTCCCCCCCTCTTTTGGAGGTTGACGATGCGCCAAGTGTGCAAAAAGTGTGGTGGCACCATGCTAGGTGAGGGGTACAAAACGGTTGAGCACTGCGAGTTTGCTACCTACCCAGAAATTGACTTTATGGCCCCTGATGAAGGGCCAGTTTATTGTAACTTTAAGGAAATTGACGATGAAATTTTATGCGGTGAAATTAAAAATTAGGTCGGGTGAGTACGAAAAAAGTGCGACTACTTTACGACACGCTGAATCAGAGAATGAAGCCTGTGCTTTGGCGCTTCTCGGTGAGTGTCACGGTAGTTTAGAAGATGGTACCGCTGAGTGGGTGGAGGGGGGAATTTCAGATATGAACTGGGAATTTTATTATTCGGTGATTAGTTGCCAAGTATTAACACCCGAAGACGCTCTGGTTTTACAAAAGTATCTTTAAAAAACGTCCGGTAATTAACTAGAAGGAAATTGACGATGAGCGACTTAAAAGAATTCAAAATAGTGCTCGAAGAGAGCGATACGGGCCGACAGCTTGTTTTACCTAATGTGATGGCTAGCGATTATGACGTTGCTGAAGCGTATGGTAACCATGTTGCGGCGGACCTACCGGTTTCTGAAATTGACCGACAACAAGGCTTTGGCCTGAGTGAAACGTCGTGGTCTTGTTACCCTGAAGAAGTGACTAAGGATGAGTCTAGAAAAATGCGCCGTATGGAGTGGAACACGGGTCGGCATTATGGTCCTTCGGGTCAGATTATACGGGCTGTAGAGTGTAGACGTGAATTTTATGGTGAGATGGTTCCGAGTGTTTTGATACACGATATAACAAGGCATCTTCAGTATGAAATTGTAGACTGTATTTTTCAGGAAGACGCGATTATTCGGCGCTATGACCAAGGGTGTAATGATACTTGCCCTTCTATGGTGTTCGAAAAAGCCTGGGCGGAGGCCGTAGACGTATGAGTGAAGACACGCCGAAGATAAAGCGTCCCAGAAACAAGACGCTTATTGAAGTTATCACTTACCTTGAGTCGATAAACCTAAATGTTTATGGCTCTGCCCTTTGTTTAGAAACGGGGGAGAAGTCCTTTGGTTTGATGGACTATAACCCTGAGAACGTAGTGCAGTACCGCAAGTTACTAGAAGCGGGAAAAATTGGAGAGGAAATTGACGATGAGTAACCAACCACACCCACACCGTTACACCTCCGAAGAGATTTTGTCGGATAAGGATATAGCGTTCTACAACATCCCCGAAAGAGTCAGTTCGGGTATGCCTATTCATTACATCATAGCGGATGAAGAATGGGGCTGGATGGAGTTCGTTGAAGGTAAATACACCATTCACGACTACATCATGGAAAATCTAACTTGGGTGGACCCTGATGATCCCGAGGCCGAATTTCAAGTTGCGGTTCTCACTATCAATTGTGCCGATGAATTAAGTCGAGCGCTCGATGCCGATTGTGGTGGTGCGGGTAAAGCCGCGTGCTTATCGGATGATACCGCACTACAGGCTATTTTCTTCTCACTGTATCAAGAAGACTGGAACGAACGTTTGGAGGACTTTGAAGATGCCAAAGAAGAAGAATAAAAACGTCCACATGATTGTGTGTCGTAAGCCAAGTTCGGAGGAATTTAGTTTCTGGCCACCGAAGATATTTCATGGCCGCGTTGAAGCTATTACGGAGTTCGACAAGACTTTTATTAAGTGTGATTCCTTTGAGGAAACGCTTAGAAAAGAATACTGCGACCAAACAGGCCAGTTATTGTTTTTCGAAACTGCAGCCGGTTTTCGCTGGCAGTTGTATTTAGACCTAGAACCTAACGATTAAAATTGACGATAAGGAGAAAAATATCACATGCAATATTTCACAGTAGTGCTATTTGACCACCGACGCGGTAAGCGTGTGAATCACTGTGCCGCTGAGTGCTTGGCCTCTAACGTTCACCAAGCGGATAACTTTGGTACCTCTATCGCGGAGAAGTTTTCGGTAACGGTTGAAGTTGAAGTTCGTCTTGGCCGGTTAAGCACACATAGAGATTTACACGGTGAGTAGTTTACACGGATTAAAGGGCCTTGTTCCGGCAAAGGCTGACTCGCATTGTTCAAATTGCCAGTCAAAGATAAGTGACTCGAGACGCCGTGCGATAGAAATGGAACTTGAGTTGATGGGTTCGAGCAAGAATATCTGCTCGGAATGTTTTAACCGTGAACCAGTAATAATTAGCGTGATTTAGGGGGGAATGTTCTCCCCCTTTGAAATTAACTTAGGAAATTGACGATGAAAAAAGGTTTGAAATTAGGTAACGGTGCCGTAGTACAGGCCCAAATGATTGTATGGAATAAAGATAAACTTGGTGACGCCATGAGTAACTTAACGGATTACGAGGAAAGGCAAGTTCACCTTAAGTTAGTCGAAAAGAAGACACCGGCTTCAACTAAAAATTACGAAACACTGATTGCCGTGGAAGAAATAACACAAAATAGTTTCTCTACGAAAATCCCCCTCACCTGTCCTAAGACCGCGAATGCAATCATTACGGCATTCACCAACGAGGCGGATGTTGAGCTGGGCTACTATGTTTACCATGCACACCAAGCACACAAGGACGCGATACCTGTAGCCTTTAGCGGATATGATTTTGCCGAACCTTATTCAGATATTCTTTCAATGGTCCGTAGTGAGATATTTGTGATTAACGGTAAGGGTATTAGTTTTCACAAACGTCGTCCTGAACCAAAGCAATACCCTCAGGAAGCGGGGCCTCAACCTGCCAGAGCGTTAACTACCGATGAGCGTGTAGCTCTGCTAGATAAGCAGTTCCTCGAAATTTGGGATGAGTTCAGTTGGTTACTTCCTGATGGTGAATACCGTGTTACCCCGCAATTCAAGGTCGGCTCTTTAGAAGAAGACGGTAGTAGCGCTATTGCTAACTCACTGGGACACGTTATGAGTATAGCGAGAGCGAATAGCGTATTAGAAAAGCTTAACGTAGATGATTTACCTATCTTAATGGCGCCGAGTGTGACAAAAGCCCAAACGGATGCTCGAAAACGCGAGGTTCTTTTGGATTGGCTTCGAGAAAATAGCGATACGCTGGCCGAGGTAATGTCACTTGATCCGATTGAACCGGCCCCAAGTCTTGAGCACAGTGCCAGCCATAAGGGATCGGTTAAGTCGGGTTCTGATTTATTTAGACAAGAGTAATTAACTTTTAAATTTGGAAATTGACGATGCAAATAAACGTAAACAGTTATTTTTGTGGTGCTGGCCTGATGGATATTGGGCTGATAAATGCGGGATTAACTATTAACCAGTCTTTTGAAATTGATACCGACGCGGTTAAGACGTATCGCGAGAATATTGGCCACCATGTTCAACAGTGCGACTTGACTGAAGAGCTCGTGTTAAATCAAGAAGAATGCGATGCGATGGTTTTTACCTACCCTTGCACCAAGTATTCCACGATAGGTGATATTCACGGTGTAAGAACGGGTGACGATTTATTCCTTCATGCTTTGCGTCACTTGGCCATTCGCAAGCCCGATGCTTACGTGGTTGAAAATGTGCCAGGAATGAGAGCGTTCCCTCTGGTAATGGAGGCTATGACAAAGTTGCCGGATTACTACGTTCACGTTTTTTGTCCGGTCCAATCTCAGCATTGGTTACCCCAGAGAAGAGATCGTCTGATTATTTTTGGTACCCGCCGACCTTTTGAAGTTCGCCCCCCTAAGAACTGTCGTCCAGTGACGCTGGCTGAAATTGTCGAGCATGACCCAGAAGTAACCTTGCCCAGCGCTATTAAAGCGCGAATGTCGGGTAAGTACCGTGACCTCCCAATAATCAGCGACCCCCGCAAAGGAGATATAGCGCCGACTT